>Ga0209673_1000654_pt1 | contig 50997 bp, 42 predicted proteins | sample AraplaCol_mMS_r2_2_FD_184274 | JGI IMG/M metagenome (GOLD analysis project Ga0209673, IMG submission 184274) | Arabidopsis root microbial communities from North Carolina, USA - plate scrape MF_Col_mMS_r2 (SPAdes) (version 3) | ecosystem: Host-associated > Plants > Roots > Endosphere | place... | reverse complement strand
AAAATTTTTAAAAAAAAAAAAAAAGAAAAAAAAAGGGAAAAAAAGAGGATCAAAGCGATAAAGCTAAAAGAAGGTAAATTCTCCACTTGATCGTTTTACAAAAAGATCCAAGAACACGCTAAAAGGATTTCATCTCATCTTCTTTGTAGACAGGGTTAAACGCTGTGAAGATCGCGCCAGCGCCTACTTGTTCTTGGAAAACTTTATGACAATTTCGTCCTGAAAGATCCAACTCTCCTTCACTTATTTTCCCCAACCCACTTTTTTTTTGCTAAATCACTTCTTCTCTTCCCACGACATAAAAATTTCCAGCGCAATGGATTCAACTTCTTATCTCGATCGATATCGTTCATTAAGTACGGTCGATCAGCAGAAAAATCAGCTCATAGAGGTATGGGACCTGTTGGAGTTCTCTCCCTTCTTTCACATGCGGCCAGGCCAGCGCTAATGCGATTCTATCATACGATAGGAGCTCCTTAAACGAGTGACCGAACTTGAGAATTCCTTCCAACAAGAAAAACTTGATCATGAACGTGAAACGCGCTTCAATCGTGATATTCAACTTCATGAAATGGAGTTGATGCAACAGATACACCAGATCAAGTCTATAATGGTGAGCGCGGCGGTGAGCCAACACCTGAACGTGCGCTGATACGTTGTCTCGCTCCTCCAGGATCGAGAACCTTTTGTGGTCATACTGTTAGATGGAGAAGGTATCATCTTCAAAGATGAATTTCTCCAGCAGGGCGAAGAAGGCGGTCGCAATGCGGCCAAGCAGCTTTCCACAGCTCTGAATACTTATCTGACGACAAACCTGTCGAATATTAATGTACCAAAGTTATTGACCAAAATTTACATGAATGTCAGGGTTTTTGGTGAGATGTGCACTCGGAGTGGCATTGTCGCAGACCCTTCGGGGATTCATGACTTCATCAGAGGCTTCAATGAGACTATGTCTTTCTCGGAGATTGTGGATATAGGATCGGCCAAGAACACAGTTCTCGATAAGATGAAAGGTAAATTGGCTATTGATATCATGGAAACCGTCATGAGAATTCCTGAGCTAATGTTCCTTGCGCATCCACAGAGACCCTCCAAGTCTTCCTCTACAACTGCCATTGCCACCAGATCTTCTTGGGCTGCCCGTCAAATACCGAATACACAAACTTTTTGGAGGATATATTGAAAGAAGGCGACCTTACTGGTCGTATCTCTCTTGTGGAAGGCGTTACGTTCGAGAAAGAGTTGGAGACCGTGAAGAATTCCTACCGGATCGCCAAGTTCCCAGAAATTTTTCGGTCCTCCAAATTGGCTCCAACCTGGGCCCCGGCTTGGAAAACCACCCATACTCTGCCGTCGAGGTCCTTGCTCACACCGTCTCCGTCGCGCCAGTTCTCAAATCCCCCGCCTCTGTCGCGCACTTCAACCAATACCAGCTTTTCAGGTGCCGGGGCTCCTTTGACCGCTGCGACCCCCAATGAAGTGTCTGAGTCTCCAGACGACTTCCAGGTTGTTCGTCCCAAAGCAGAATCATCCGCTGCCCCGGCCAAATCCGTGGAGAGGAATAAGTATGGACAGCGTGTGGATCGTCTCGATTTTAAGAGCATCCCGCGTGATGAACTAAATCGATTGAAGAAGCTGAAGCTGTGCAACTACTATTTCTTGCTTGGAGAATGCCCTAATGAGGAAAACTGCTATCACGATCACGACCGCAAATTAACTCGGCAGGAACTTCATATTCTGTCGGCTATCGCGCGCATGACGCCCTGTCGCTTTGGTCTGGAGTGTGATGATCCCGAATGTATCTACGGTCACCGTTGCCCTCAAAGTGAGCCTGGCAAAAAGACTTGTTTCCGAGGTGATAGCTGTCGATTCGAGCCAGTGGCACACGGCATTGACACGAATATCGTCAAAGTGACAAAGGTTTAAATTTTGATCTGTCGATTTCCCTTCGTCTCATAAAAAAGCCCCCTTTGGCTTCATGTCATTTTTTCAGTCTTTCCAGATCCACCGAGCTCATGAGGTTCTTTCTTCTTCTCTTCTCTCTTCTTCAATTAAAATGCGGCGTGTTTCGGTGTACATGGGTTTCTGCAAGTATCGTTGTGGGTTAAGTGCATCCTCGGCAATCGATACTTCAATACTCGTTACACGACATATGATTCTACCCTTTGTGCTACAAATTTTGGTTTGTGGGAGTTTGCCCTGATCATGCTTTAATTTCTCATGAGGTTATTAAATCTTCCTGAGATACTAACCATTCGGGCTTTTCTTTCGGGAATTTGAAAACGGCGTCTGGACTTTAATGGGCGGGAAATAGATATCATGCCTTGTCCACAGGGAATGTGGTATTATTATGGATGTCTTGAACTCATTTAGTCATCTAATCGTTTGATTCTTAGGTGGAAACTTGTATTAGTATCAATTAGAATATGATTTGATTATGCAAAGCAAATCTGGAAGACACGGCTTGAACTTCCAAGCTCACCGAGTCACGTATTTTCTGTACTATGCATGCAGCCTTTGCAGCAAGACAAACGGCGGCCATTGAAATGTGGTCATGGATTAAGCAAATAAAGCCCACACGCAGGTGCAACTGCCCAGGAACGCTGTGTCTATACGCCGAAGTACATACATTTCAAATCGGTTTTACGATAGCTGCCACCACTGAATATAGCAATCCCTTTGCGGTTGCTGTGGCGTGAGGAGGATCTCACATGCAAGAAGGGCAAAAAAATGTAGCCGTCCATAACAGGAAAGCTCGTGATCGATTTATTACAATCGTGAAAAAAATAGTCGTGCCCGGGATCGAACCGGGAACCTTCTCGGTGTGAGCGAGACGCCATGACCATTAGGCCACACGACTTTCCATAATAGAAATGTTCAATTTTAGCATACATGTTGCAGGCGTGTTTCCCACCAGAAAAATCGTTCGCTTTCAAACGTCATCTGACATAGTACATAGTTGGGCAAATGAGCCATACGTAGATTAAACATTGGGTTGGAATTGAAATTGTCTTGGGGCCAGAGATATGTTTGAAACAAATACAATTTTGTATAGATTATCTTGTAATGATAAGGAGTTAGATACACTCTATTAGCAGTCCCCAAGATGGAGCCGTGGAGTAGATTTTGTCTTAATGGTACCTTAAGGCAAGTTCAGTACATACTTAAGTCCCTTATTTGGAAATCGTATTAATAAGCAGTCGTGTGGCCTAATGGTCATGGCGTCTCGCTCACACCGAGAAGGTTCCCGGTTCGATCCCGGGCACGACTATTTTTTGTCCCATTGTTAGCCATCTCCATGTATCGCTTGCATTCTCTGTTTTGGAGCTTTTTTTCCTCGTGTTCTTCTATGTGTGGCTTGTGTCAAGCGTGAAGATTCCGCCAACACAGCGTTCAGAAACGACACTGGCTCAGACCTAAGGCAGACAAGCCATATATTGTCTCAACTGGGATTGCCAGTAAGGGTACCTTGGCATTGCTACTTGAGCCCTGAGTCTCTCTAACTGAAGCAAAGATTGATGAGAAGGTTTTTTCGGGCCTTTTTTAAAGCAGTGCAAATGGACGGAGACGTTTTATCCTTACTTCAGCGCTTCGTAAAGTTTCCTTTCCATTTATAACAGCAAAGGTGTAGTTCGCCCGGGCCTATAGACAAACTCCTCGCGACACCAACCTAAAATAATATGAAAATGTAGTCTATGAATGGATTGTGGTCCCAAACATAGCAAAATTCCTGTTCCAGCCTGAACAACCTGGCTGGCTGCACATGTCCTCACTGCCATCAACGGCCATGGCATCTGGGTCCTGATAATGACCACACTTCACCCCGTACTCCTTGATACAACAGACAAAAGGCAATGAAGAGGACTGGACCGGTGCCCATGATTCATAATTACCATTATCGGTAGCAGCGGCTTGCTGTTTGCGTTCCTCAAGATCGCCCCAGAGAATAAAAAGCTTCTCTCTTAGTTCATTTAGTCGATCCGGATTGTTATGCAGACTGCGGATCTATCATTAGCTTGTTGAGACACGGATTCCATGCTCGTAAATCAGTACTTACTCATCGGGATCAAGGTTTAACAGATGAGTACCTTCACCACCATAGACAAATATTTTCATGAACTCCCTAGGTTCCTGTCTTGGATTCGAAGGTCCTGTCCCTGCTACGAGCAAACAAAAGCACCATTCCCAGGTAGTGTACTTGGGACCCAGGTCTTCCTCTTCGTTATCATGACCAGTTGTAGAGTTCACAGGAATCTGTATAGCAAAGTCCTCTAGATTTGGAGGATAGAAATCGACCACTCGAACCTGAGGGCGATAGCACACATTCTGAAAGGGCATTTTATAGGTGACATCGCCCGATATATGATTAACGTGGGTTTCAGCAGATAGAATGGAATCGAGATCAAGATGAACTGGAATTCCGTAATCACGGCATTTGACTATCAAGCATATCAGTTCTAATTCTCTCTTCGTTTGGGATCACAAATGGTTGCTTACTGGAGGGGTTGGTCTTCGTTCGTGCACTTGGCTTTGGTAATATGGCCTGGCCTTCCTCATTCTTGACTTCCTTTGGCTTCGGATTATTCTTTTTCTGCTTCTCGGCCTTTTTTTCAGCCTTTTTCGGGTCTGCGCTTGGCTCGCCGTGAATCTTCCAGTAGGCCCTGCGGCGCTCCATAAGATCTCGTGCGCGTTCATCGTATTCGTCTGAAACAATATTGATGTGTATCTTATTTTCAAAGCGCTTATCCCTATGAACCGCAGCTTCAATGCCTCCACTACGGTCGTCCTTGACATGTACATATGTAAGATGAACAAGGCTGCCCTCTTTGACATACTCCCGCGCAAAGCTAGCATGTGGCTCCCAAAGTGCGACTTGAATTGATAATTGGCCCCACGGACCAGGCCAATTTTGCTTTTTGCGGGACAAGTAGCCATACTCATCCCCTTCAACGCCAGACTCATTGTCATCCTTTCTAATGTCAATAAGAGACGTGTTGGTTGTGTAATCTGTGAGGTAGATCAAAGTCTTGTTACTGTCGTAGGTATTCATCTTGACTACCTGGCCCAGTAGCTGGGTCAACCGGCCGACCTTCACATCTTGAATTAGAGAGAATGGCAAGCCTGACCATTTTTTGGCTGGAGCCGAAGCTTGAACATATGAGCTTGGCGGTTGGTATGAAGCTGGCGCCGGGGTCGGAGACGGCTCCAATGCCGGAGGAGATTCTTCGCCCTCTAGATTTGCAATTAATATGGCAGCTCTTTTCTTCTCATTGGAATCTGGCTCAAAAGCGATGGGTCCACGACTGATTGACAAATTCCCGCCAGATCCTACCTGCGGTCGAAAAATGGCCCAGAAAACTGTGTCATTTTGAGAAGCGACGCCAGTCGGCTTACCCTGAAAGAAACTGACCTGCGAATCAACTCAGCAATTCTTCTTGACGACTTTACGAGTGCCATCATTTCATGCCCAAGAAGTATAGAACGTACACGAAGATTTCGAAGTAGAATCACATCATTGACCTGGACCATTGGAATCACAGCCTGGTTGTCATTGAAATATTTGACTTTAAGGCCGCCTTGCCAGGTAGGAGTATCGAAATCACAGTCTTTGATGGTGAACGTGGCGCCGTAAGAAGACCCTCGAGTCTTATGAATGTCCAACTTGTCCACAACCACGCCAATGGTATTTACCCTTGCGCGAGACGAGCATGCGGCAGTGATGCTGATTAAATCGGCTGGTGCCATTATTGAAGATTTTCAAGGCATTCAGAGGTCCTCAAAACGCGTGAAAAACACCCCGATGGGGGCTCGGCCAATTGTAGAAAGTTTGGATGTATCCGATCTCATGCGGCAGAATAATAGACTGAGCTGAGCCTTGGCGCCGATCAATGAACACCCTTCATAGTTCCGTGAGATGAGACAAATTCCCCACGACTAGAACAGGATAGCAAAAAAGTAACAAAGAGAGAAAATAGAATTAGTTAGTAGGGAATGGTTCTTTGAGGATCTGTCAGGGAAACAAAGCCGCGAAGAAAGCAGCGACAGTCAACGGAGAGTGTCACATGATTCGCCCCCCTCCTTGCACACACGAATCCTTTCTTCTCTCCTTCTCCCCCCACATTTCTCTCTCTCCCTTCTCCCATCCTCAGCGCGCCCTTCCACCCAACAGATTTTTCTTTCTTAAGTTTTATTTTTGAGGCGCGCTTTCTTTTTATCTGCAAAAATGGCCGAACGTTATATTCCAGAGCACCGTCGGACGCAGTTCAAGGCCAGAAACCAGTTCCGCCCCGATGAGCTCCGCCGCCGCCGTGAAGAACAACAGGTTGAGATTCGGAAGCAGAAGCGTGAGGAGAACCTGGCTAAGCGACGTGGTATCCAAACTCGTGATGGAGGAATCGGTGTCGGTGGTGGTATGGCCGCCGCGACTGAGAGTGATGATGAAGCCAGTGCTATTGAGAGCGAGGTAAGTTTCACAATATACTTTTTTCTTCTTTCTCGATTGCCTTCTTCCGACATCAATGCTTTTTGCCCCCATTTCTATTCGATGGGCTTTCTACAAGCTCTCTATCTATGATTCGAATGAATTCGAGGTTTCTTCCCTCCTATTCGATGATACCCCAAGTTCTTTGTTTTTATGATGCGATCATCAACATGGAATTTTTTTCACCGCCCTGTTGCCATGGGGCCGACCCCTCCAACACGGACCATAATAACCACGACCCCACTATGTGTTTTTTTTTTCTTCGCGAGTGACAATTCAAAATTACAAAGAGCTAACGTAATGGATCCTTTAGCTCAATGTCGAGCTTCCCCAGATGGTGAAGGGGGTCTTCTCCGACCAAGTCGAGGAGCAAATTCAGGCCACCACTAAATTCCGCAAATTGCTGTCCAAGGAGCGCAACCCTCCTATTGAGCGTGTCATCGAGACTGGAGTCGTCAGCCGCTTCGTCGAGTTCCTGCGCTCGCCCCACACCCTCGTCCAATTCGAGTCTGCTTGGGCTCTTACCAACATTGCCTCCGGTTCCGCCCAACAAACTCAGGTCGTTATCGAAGCCGGTGCCGTCCCTATCTTCGTCGAATTGCTAGCCTCCCCTGAGCCCGATGTCCGCGAGCAAGCTGTCTGGGCCCTTGGTAACATTGCTGGTGACAGCCCTCACTGCCGTGATTTCGTTCTGGGTGCCGGTGCTCTGCGTCCCCTGCTCAACCTTATCAATGATGGCCGCAAGCTGAGCATGCTCCGTAATGCTACCTGGACCCTGAGCAACTTCTGCCGTGGCAAGACCCCTCAACCTGACTGGAACACTGTACGTTTCCTTCCTTTCTTCCCTTTTCCATTTTCGATTTTATCTGACTTCAGCCTAGATTGCCCCCGCTCTTCCTGTGCTTTCCAAGCTCATCTACATGCTGGACGATGAGGTTCTGATTGATGCCTGCTGGGCCATCTCTTATCTTTCCGATGGAGCCAACGACAAGATCCAGGCTGTCATTGAAGCTGGTATTCCCCGCCGACTGGTGGAGCTCCTTATGCACGCCTCTACTTCTGTTCAAACACCCGCCCTTCGTTCCGTCGGTAACATTGTCACCGGTGATGATGTCCAGACCCAAGTTATCATCAACTGCGGATCACTCCCCGCTCTGCTCTCTCTTCTGAGCTCCACCAAAGATGGTATTCGTAAGGAGGCTTGCTGGACTATCTCTAACATCACTGCTGGAAACTCTAGCCAGATCCAGGCTGTGGTTGACGCCGGTATCATCGCTCCTCTTATCAACCTCCTCGCCAACGGCGACTTCAAGACCCGCAAGGAAGCCTGCTGGGCTATTTCCAACGCCACCTCTGGTGGTCTGCAGAAGCCTGATCAGATCCGCTACCTTGTTTCCCAAGGGTGCATTAAGCCCCTTTGTGACCTGCTCGCTTGCCCCGATAACAAGATTATCCAGGTTGCTCTGGATGGCCTTGAGAACATCCTGAAGGTCGGCGAGATGGACAAGGAGGCCGGCCAGGGTGAGGCTCGCGTCAACCGCTACGCTCTCTTCATTGAGGAAGCCGGTGGTATGGAGAAGATCCACGATTGCCAGAACAACGCCAACGAGGAGATCTACATGAAGGCCTACAACATCATTGAGAAGTACTTCTCCGATGAGGAAGAGGGTGCTGGCGATATCGATGAGCTTGCTCCCCAGCAAACCTCTACTGGATTCGCCCTTGGTGCTGGCCAGCAGCAGCCCGGTGGCTTCAACTTCGCCAACGGTGGTGACTCGATGGATATGTAAGCGGCTGCGTTCTCCCATCGACCTAGCCACCCTACACTTCGCTCGTGTCTATTTTCTGGGCCTATAGTACCGGTCTAGGTCGCACGAACTCAATTCGTACACTATGCAAAACTGCCAGGGTATCACATACGACGCCCAGTGCACCCTATCACGGCTTCTCCATGCCCAGTGCGAGTTCCCAGCGTGCCGTGATATTAAGGATAGCTCAATATTTTTTCCCGTTCTCCTCCATATTCCCTGTTTGTCTCCCCATCCTTGTCACGATTTTCTCATTCACACTCCCCTTTCTCCGCGCCCCATTTTGATTTACGATAAACAAGATTCACCATCATGTAACCCCTCCCTCCCCCTTTAGCATCCTCATACACAGGCGTATTCGTTTTGAAGGATCGGATTTCTCTCTTCTTTCTATGTTAATGTCACCATCCCGTTCTATTGGTACCTCTGGCTGGGTTTATAGATCCCGAAGGAAGCAACCTTTGTGTGCTGGCACCAGCAACGATATCAAGGCAATGCTTATAATCGTGGCTCGTTTTTAACCCCTCCGACATTGTGTTGGTCAAATCAAACAACGTCTCTGGTGATCATTGTCAATCACGCTCCAATCGGTAGTTCCTTTCGCAAATTGCCACGGGAAAAATGTCAAGTCTTCGCAATGGATCGCTATTCGTCCAATGTAGATACTGTAATAGATTTATCAAGTGGTTATCATTGCTAAGCGCATTGCTTTGCATTCTTGCACTTTTTGAGATTTGCCGAAATGAACGAGCAATGAGCGAGGTAGAGACTGGCTTATGGGGGATTTGAGCCAGGCTCCAAGGGCATCAAAAGTAACGTGACAGTTCATTGTCCTCTCGAAATCAAACAGCTATAACACCACAAGAATTAGATATACAATGGAAAATAAGTGAATGAAAAAGCAAGTTGAGACAATACTATACTGTCATACATATACTACTAGTAAGCTCCATACATAGTACTGTAGTAAAGAAAATTTAGACATCAGAAATAAGAAAGATAAAGAAGATACAGGCTGAAAAGACGGATACTGAAAAATCACACATCACATATCAGAACACAGATGACCCACGAGAAAGCAATCAGTCACCCATTATTTCATCTTCATCGGGATCAGGACCGCGGTTTAAATCTTCATTGTCATCATCCACGATCTCGTCCTCAACAAGCTCTCGCGCCCGAAGGTCTTCCTCGTCATCCTCTTCAATCGGGTCATCATGATCACCCTCCTCCTCCTCCTCTTCTTCGTCATCGACCCGTTCAGCCGACTTAACGTTCTTGCCAGGCGTTGGTGGGTTCTCTCCCGCCAGTGCATTTTTGACGGGTTGCTTCCCTTTGTTGCGTGGCGCACTGCGAGGTTTACGCTCTTCAAGATAGGACAGGACTTCCCGGTAATTTTGGCCGAGGGAAGTCTTGTTACGTAGAAGACGTTTCTTAAGAGACCCACGTTTTGAGCCTGATGCATCAATGACGCGACCGATTATAGCAAGGACAAGCTTGCCGGTAAGCTCACATAGACGTTGCTCGGCGACGATGCTGCTGCGGAGTCTTTCCGTGATTACAGCCTCATCTTCTTCCTCGTTGTCTTCATCGTCTTCGGGCTCGTCTTCGGATTCGGGGGCATCATCTTCAGCTGGCTCGAGCTCATATTTGGCTTTCTTCGCGAATGTTCCCTCTGCAATACTGTGGATCTTGGCAACGAGAGTTTGAGACTCGGAGGGCATCTCGTGAACGAGACTTTGGACTTGGAAAACGACATCCTCGTCGTTACCAACACCCTGGCCAGCGTTTCGCAGCGTACTGAATAGTGTCTGAAGGTCAAGGTATGTTGTAGTCGCGGTGAATCGTAAATCGTCGAGGCCCTTCAGCCCTTTCATGATATCCAGTAGCGTGGATGAAAATGTTTCACGACTCTTTGTGAGTGCCTCAAAATATGAAGTGTTAAACGTAGCTTTGCCCTGGCTCAAGGCCATCGACAGACCCTGAACCTTCCACATGAAATAGAATAGCAGGGTTTGTATGCTATTTGTGACCAGTTCAGCCTCTGTTCGCGCAATATCTTCATCCTCATCCTCCGGGAGAAGAGCACGCTCTGTCAGACGAATGAGTGTGTTAAATGGGGCCTCTCCTTTGTCCTTTTTGGATTTTGAGCGAGGGACGGTCTCCAAGATTACTGAGCAGTCCATGATGGCAGAGAGTTTAGAAATACGGGTCACGGTATTTGTCAGATCTGTGAGGGCTGGATCGGGGATTGAAGCGCCTGCTTGGACTTCCTTCTTGCGAGAAAACGTGCTCAGATTATCGACCATGTCCTCCCACAATTCCTGGATCTTCCCCTCAAGAACCTCTCGCATTTCGTCTGAACTTTTGGCATGCAGGAAAGCGACGCTAGCTTCTGCCAAAACATCTTGGTCAGAGTGAGTGAGAAACTGTTTGTTGATATCGTTGAGCAAGGATGTGTAAGCAGTCGCATCTTTTTGCATGTCTTGAATGGTATCTAGATCCACCCAATGCTCCAGACGGAGAACGGCTGATGCAGCTTCGGGGGCAGAGCCAAATTTATTTAGCAGCTGCGGGATGACCTGGGCCAAATTGTGGGAAATTTCTTCTTGAAGTTCGGGGATTTTCGCGGTCAGTGCCTTGACTTTGCGTCCACGCTTGTCAATGTCTGACTTCGCAACCTCGAGCACGCGGAGCTTTACTGCCGCGCACAGGACTTCGAGAAGAATTCCTTCTTGTCCTTCCTGCATCTTGTATAGGTTCCGAATAACACCAGTAGTGTCATCCTCTGGTGGATCATCGGCAATTTGGGAGTGGTCATATAGGAGGTATCCGGCCAAAGACTGCCATTGTGAAAGCTCTTCCATGTGAGGGAAGATAGACTCAGTCGCAAGAACAAATCGAGAATCGACAGGGGCGCCAGAAAGCACCTCACGTGCTGTGGTAGGGACGTCGGGATCTTCACTTTCTTGTCCGTCATAAGCTTGGAACATATCCACAAGACATTTGAATTTAATCCACGAGCGCTTTGGTGAGTCAAATTCATCCTCATCGTCATCAGCGAACATCTCATTGATATCATCACCGACTTCCTCCACCAATGAATCAAATGCATCCTGGACATTAGCAACAAAGAAACCGCCCGCTGCCTTTCTGACCCTAGGGTCAATATCTAGCACCAATTGGCCAATTGCATCAACGTCGCTGGGCTCGAGGAAACCGCCGTCACGCAAATGGCTCAAAAGCTCAATGGCAGCAACTCGTACGTTAATATCGGCATCCTGGACTGCGACTTCCACAACACGTTGGCGGAAACGCTCGGTGAAAGAGTTGAGAGCGCCGATATTGTCTTTGCTCTCGTATAAAGGTATCAGTTGGGTCAATGCAACCATTCGAGCCTGGGCAACGGTGTCGGAAAGTGTCCAGCCAAGATAGCGCAGGGACTGTGCTTCAAGGAACATTTCTCGATAGGAACGAATCCACCGACCTAATGCCGACATACAATCAGCTCTGATGGTACCATCAACATCGCGATAACGGTGGACAAAAACAGTGTCAAATCCATCTTGAATAAAATCATTGAGTTGTTCGACTTTCTGTTCGCCCTCGGTGACGGTCGTCTGGATCGCTTCTATACGGCCCTTGTTGACTGCTTTCTTTTTCTTCTCATTCTCAAGTTGTTTCCGAGACGTTGTCACAGTGGATGTTACTTCCTGGGCAATATCGCAGAGTGTACTAATGACAGCTAGAGCAATGACCGTGGCAGTATGTCTGAAGGGCCTAAATTTTGATGTCGACATAGAAGACAGCCAAATTTGAATATTTTCAAGAAGTGCTTCTCCAGTATACAGAACTGACGAATGGTGAAATGTCTGTATAAGTGCGCCGACGAATTCTTCGAGAACTGGCTGAAATGCTTTGAATTTCCTGTCGTGGGAGATGAGAGGATAGTCGGTGACTCCTCCTTCCTGATAGTCGCTCTGTAGATTTCTAATGTGGTCGGGTGCGTGGTCCACGTTTTCCACATCAACTTTGCTGAGCTCTAATTCGGCTCCAGAGCAACGAATAATGAAGTTGACAAGGTCCCGCATAGCACCCCAGCAATCACGTTGGTATAAACTCAACCATTGTGCAGCAGCCGTGTCGGCATTATTAGTTTTTCCAAATACCTGGGCTGTTCCGGAATCGTCAGTGAATTAAGGACAACATTTGCATATCTCACAAAAAACCCTCACCGTATAGTCCATGCTCGCCTGCCGCCAGATCAGGCCGAACCTTGGGCATGCGGGGACGCGAAGTTGGCTGTCTGCCATTGAGGGCAGGTCTGAAAGCGAGTTGTTTGCCAATTCCATTGCCCGCTAATTTAGGCTTCTTCGCAGCTCGAGATCCTTTCTTCGTCGGGGGTTTCTTCGCTCGAGGCTTGCGGGATACACGTCGTTTGGCTCGCAACTCCTCCTCATCCGGGTCGTCATCTTCGCCTGTGTCGTCACTATCTGACTCCGACATATCGTCATCACCACCGGGCTCAAGTACATCGCCACGCTTGCGCTTTGCGCTGGCAGAATGTGTGCTTTGCGAAAAGGCGTCGGGACGGCGCGTCAATCGACCTGATTTACGTCGGTCCTCGACGGGGGTGGCCGAGGGGCTGCTTGGGTTGTCCACTTCCATGGTGGATGGAAATTGTTTGATTGGGATTCGCCGACAGCAAAATCGGGCTATTCGCGTCTGTCAGCCCCGACTGTTGAATAAAGACGGGGATTGGGAGGTTTGGACGCCAGGTCAAAACGCGCCCCGTGAAACGCGCCGTGCGACGGCAGCAAATACAAATCGGCGAGTCAATGCGATGCGATGGATGCGGTCGATTGGTCTGGCGTATTCGAGATCAAGTAACGCGACTGAATGCAAGAGTTGTCAAAACTCGAACAGTCTCCTGGGAGCAATGGGAAGAACAATTGATCGGAGGGCGGGGGTTCCAAAGAAGCGTAAAGTTTACAAAGTCGCGTTGTGCTTTGATGCCTTAATGCCTTACCGCCTTGTCGTTGACATTGATGCCATATATATCAGGCAGCGAGTGGATGTAAATGGAATGGTTCAACAACTAAGTAGTTAATTAATTACTAGTTATTCAACTAACTAGTGCTTTACAGCCAACTATGTTGAGACCAAGAGTAATGCAATTACTTCAATCGAATGTTGGGTTGATTGTTGGGAGCAGTGTCTTCCTCCAGGGATGCTATATAACGTGAAAAGCCCCCAGGTAATAGAACAGAGTCGAGTTAGTCAAGTCATGCTAATGTCAATATCAGACTGTCATATCTAGCGTTGACATTAACGTTTTTCCCACAAGGTCTTGATTTTGTAGCAATCTGAGAGGATAGGTACATACTACGAGAAAATCCTTATAGTAGCCAATCCCGCTTCCAAAATTAACAATGATCTTCTGCAATGATAATATGAACTCCGTATGGAGTCTACAATGAGATTTTGAGACTATGTTAACTTCGCTCTCTTCGGCTTGATATCTATTCTTCTACCGCAATACACAGTATATCTTGAATAATATCAGGAGTGATTGCCATCCATATCTGTGTATAAGGCCTCAAATTCAGTCGTACATCAACTCTGGCACTTGAATGATTGAACCAAATGAAAGAAAAGGCTCCCGGGAGGGTTGATAGACAGCGAATTTATGTAGCAAGATCCATTGATGCAAGTACTCCCTACTATAAGCATGATTGTACTGTACGTACCTAAATTGATAAGTAACTGTACCGAGGTTCTGTAGTCAAGTCCCATTTCTGTCTTGACTGTTGTCTCTTTGTTTCGCTCTATTTGCCTTTTTTTTAATTTATTTATCTTGATCACAAGCTACCTCCGTATTTGCCAACGCTTTCCATGAGAGAAATGTGGCGGTTGGGTGCTGCCTTTTGACTGTTACTCTTTGCTAACGCTATTTATATTTCAAGCGTACTATACCGCAGGATATATTCTAATGCTAGTATAGTTTCAATTCAATTCCATATATTTGGCGACTATGAAAATGCCAGATGTATGTCCATACAGTACTAGAAAATTGTCCTGCCTATTCATGAATGTATACAACCATGCCACGACACCGGTCTTCCCCAATTTTCTCTCCTCATTCTTCATATGCTGCACGACATGCAGCTCAAACAGACTTAAGCGAGCAGATGCCTAGCACTGCCCCTTCTGAAGATCCCGCCGTGCCACTCCCTGGTAGGGGTGACCAGGGATATACATAGGTTGAACGGAAAGTCTTGGCAGCCGCAGTCCAAATGCAAGTGATACCACTCCGAAACAATAAATACACGCCAACAATACCCCGGCGTGGTAGATCGCCCGGTACGATGACATAAGTCAGTCATGTGGTGGATGCCAAGCCCCGCCGCTGCCCCATTTGGAGCGACTGCAACCAGTTGAGACGCTGCGGCGAGGGTTCCTCTTTGTCATAGAAACGCAATTGCACTCCCCACGATGCCGTCGCCAGTCCACTTCACCCACTTTGTCCACTTTGTTCGGTCTCACGGCGTTCAACATATCGACACATGGGGTCAAACCGCCCCCCGCTTGACACATAGTCGCATCTAGTCCATGGATAGCTGGTCCATTCGCACCAAGAGGGGTGAGTCCATTGACTAATGGATGTGATCATCGCCCCCCGGCTAATTTTATATACCAGTCATTCACGCCCAAAAATTCCGGGGTAGACAATCTTTCTGCAATAAACATCATGCTGCATCCTGCCGGTATCACGCCTTACTGAATCACAAAATTCATACTTGCTTGGCTCATTCTTCGTCTGACCCTCGCGCCGTGATATAATCCACCTGCTTTTCCCTCCGCAGACTCCACTCCACTCCACTGTCCTCCTCCCACCGCCCGCGTCACTTCTTTCTCTCACTCTCCGCTTCCATTTGCAAGAGAAAAAGAAGAAAAAAAAAGCATCCATCATACACATATACGCCACAATGCGACAACCAGCAATGCCCATCCGCTCGCCCTTCGAGTCTTCGATTGCGAAGCCGGGGCAGGGCAATGTCGTTCTCTCTTTACTCCCTCCCAACAATCCTACTCTCACGACCCTCACCTACAAATACCCATTGAAGCTTGTACCTCGTGCACCAGGCTTCGTCCCCACACCCGATCCCGCTGCTCTATCCGACTCATGTCCCTCACGACCCGTTCACCTTTATTTGCTCACCTATGGCGGTGGTCTTCTTCCTGGAGATCATATCGAGGTATCCATCAAGCTGGAACCCAGGACACGAATGGTGGTTACGACACCACAAGGAAGCACAAAGATCTTCAAGACTGAACCTGGGAATGACAATGGAGTCAGTGTGATTAAGGGTCACCGCAAGAAGATGCCCGCCAACGATCATCTCTCCGATATGAGTCAACAATCACTAGACGTCCGAATTGGCCGCGAGTCCGCCCTCTGCTATCTACCGGATCCCTCTGTCCCTTATCAAAATAGTCGCTACGCCCAAGTACAAACATTCACAGTTGACGCTGCGGCTCGTGGTGACCAGCGTAGCAGTCTCTGCGTCTTAGATTGGGTAACGCAAGGCCGAACTTCGCGTGGCGAGAACTGGAACTTCCGATTTTGGAAGGGTCGAAATGAAGTTTGGGCGGCCGATGAAAAGACAGGGAAGAGCCGGCTTCTTCTTCGCGACTCCGTTATATTGGATGATGAAACGGAAGATGATCTCGCCTCGGATGAGTCTGACGAAGATATGGAAGATACAAGCCACGGCATCAATCCCCAACCTGATGGCGCGGATGTCCCACCGCAAGCGCAGGCCGGTTTGCTCCCATTGAACGTCATACAAGAACGCACAAGACCACACGGCGTGGTGGGTACACTTATTCTGTCAGGCCCAGTCTTCGATAAACTTGGCAGTTTCCTCATCGAACAATTCACATCACAGCCTCGAATTGGCAGCCGGAATTGGTCTTCATCAGCACCATCTTCCGCGCCTGAGGATTCCTCTGCTTCCAAGCACGATGTCACTTGGACAGCAGCTCGTGTTCGCGCGGGCTTTGTACTCGTGAAGTTTGGTGCCAAGGACTTTGAGACGGCTAAGCATTGGCTAGGCGGGCTTTTGCGCGAAGAAGGCAGCATCGTCCGAGAATTCGGCGAAGAGGCTCTTTTCTGCGTATAATGCTCGAGGAATCACTCAACTGTTCTCACTCCCTATGCCAAGCTCTTTCTCGCTTTCGACTGAACCCTCAACTTGTCCAGTCCACAACCGACTGCATTTCCAAAGTGCCCAGCACATCTTATTATTGATGATACCCACCGGCCCTCTCAGGCCTTGTCTCCCTTCTGTACCTTCGGGTTCTTATTTTGACATTTTGTGTTCTCTTTTACATATCTAGCCTATTGCATGTAATTGGTCGTTTGGATGCAACCCTCTTACAGGGCTCTGCAAAGACAAAGCAAAACACCCTGGGATTTTTATAGCATACTACATCATGACAGTCCCCAAAAGAAAAATGGGTTGACCGCAAAAATGACACATATTTAAGCGCCCTCGCTTAAAAGAACCATAATTCATTCAATGTAAGATGCGTAAAATCCATGAAATCTATCGAAGTAAAGAGGTATCACAAATGTCAATAGAGCCAGAACAAATCAAAACCCGCGACTCCCAACGAAGGATCCACAAAAAAAGATCGACATAATCATTTAGATTAACTCAGATCTACAACCACCAATCAAAGACGGAAATCTTCCAGTCACTCTTGGTAGCAGCAGCCAAGTCATCCACATTGAGGATATCAACGCCCTCCTGAGCTAGGATCCTCCAAATGTGATTGCGCAAGCTAATCGGCCAGCCGGGGATGGACCAGTAGCGTACCTTCAGACCATGCTGATGTGCAACTCGGACCTGCTTGCGAATGAGATCCATCTGATTCTGTGTAAAATGGAAGGGCCAAGGAAAACCAACTGCCTTCTTAAAAGAGACGGACGCATAGTAACTATTTGTTAAGTTGAAAGTGTTCGCAGTGATGGATTTAGGCATGCCAGAATGACCTTGTCCCAGCCCGGTAGAGTGCTCTTTAGTCGTGAGAATCGTCCCTTTCACGGGATCTTCTTCGTCTACGAGCTTTTCGAGTGGAGCATCGAAGAAGATATCTCGGTAGGTGGAGTTAGCTGTGACAAGATCGAAAGGAGTATTTCCTGTTCCGACGACTGTAATTGGCCCGGGGACGACGTCTTGTCCATTGAAGTATGTCAGATATCCTCGATCCCGCAGCGGTGCAAGTTGCTTGACAACAGCAGGCCAAGTAACGGCACCATCGGTCTTGAAGTCAATTAGGAAAATCACCGACTGGCCCGGGTCAGTATCGAAGACTCCATGGGGAGGCCTGTTAACACCTTCATTGAATGTAGTGGATGGGTTTTGTTTATCGAGAATTTCGAGTAGAGGGTCGATGTACAAGGATCGGAGAGTTCGGCGGGAGGTCAGAGAAGAGGTGGTATGACCGACGTACAGTTCGTCATCGAAGAGCCATACATCCGCCTCAACACCGATGCAACCAGCTTCTAGAGCAGAGAAGAGTGGAATTCGGCGCCAGTAGTCGTTATGTGAGTGACAATTGACCGCGATAATTTCGCGCGACTGATCTGTCGGCCAGTGCGAAGCGTCCACGATACTCTGCGGATGAGGCGCGGTGTTCTTCCATGTACTCGCAGCACGCTCGTATTCGTCCGGGAAAAAGGAGAGAACGATCCCGAATGTAAGTGAAATGAATTGTATTAACCCACTAAACTGCGTTAATGACGTGACTTTTCCAAGAGTGAAACAAGTTGATGGGGGCTAGATCGGTGGGTGTCAAGCAATCATATAGTAAAACTACATAGACTCACAGCATGACGAAGAACACGAACAGACTGCGCGTACAAAAGCGCCAGCAGCACGATCGGTGTGACTTCTTCTTGTCAAGGAACTGGTCCAATGAGGATACGGTATGAGTCTGATGCTTGCGTGAGAAAGGAAGCCAACTCGTCAGCTTGCGCCATGTTGACGGCCCCACTTGAGCGCGGGGAATCTCAACAGTTCTTCCGGGGTCGTCAGGGCCGCGAGTTGGAGAATCTGTATAGGCCTCATAGGGAACATCTAGGAGACAATCGGAGGAATTGCTTGTCTCTATAGACTGGGGACGATAAGAAACCCCCATTATTGACTAGGGGTGGGTGCCAGTTGGTTTGGCTCAAAAGAGTGTCGAGAGTTAAAATGGAGGAGGATCCTTGAACCTGCTGCATAGACTGCATTTATATGTTGATTACCTCAGGATGTTCAGTCTTGTTACTCTAATTGTTCACTCTACTGAGTTACCATGTACTTTCTGTACTTTTCTCACTCAAAATGGTAGGGAAAATTTCGGGAATGACCAAATCCTTCGTAGTTCACAGACCATGTTTTCCATATACAGTTTAGCGTGGTCCTGTTTAGGTTTAGTGACCCACTGCCCCTTAGCATCGTCGTGCGTGCTTCTATCAAGTGTCTACATCGTATAGTATTGGGTATTGTTCATAATTGATTTTCTCTACTTAATTTATGGGCTTCAAAAAGCTAAACCGGTCAATCTACTACCAAAAGACGAATATTGTATCGGCCGCTTTAATTTCAAAGTAAATGCAGCTGATGCAGCACAGTATATAGTCTAAAGTTACACCCAGAGGTTAAGAGCATGGTTGGTAACTATACTATACCAGAATAGTATTCCTGATCTTGACCCGGTGGAAAGATCTAAAGATGAACAAGCTGTCACACTATGATCAATTTAAGCGGTGTTACTTGCTTTTTTTTTCTTTTCTGTTTCAATTTGCATTAAAGATAGCTGCTCGCATTCCTCAAGGTTTTGGGGCTCCTAGAAAATCGCATTCAATTCACAATATCTAGTCTACAACATGATCTCTCTTTCATTTGCAAGAGGTGGAGCTTGCAAGAGGTGGAGCTTATAAGAGGTAGCTTAGAGAAGTAGGGATATCTCTCAAGTCATCTAGAGAATATCAAATTTTCTCTTCAAGCTGACTCTTGATGCTTGAGATCAGAGTGCCAAAAGATCATAGTACTCTACCGTTCAGCCCTAACCGGTGTTAGGGCTGGCTGTATGGAAGACATCAATGCGAGCGCCAAGTGCAACGACCACGAATAAGCATCCTAAAGTCCACGCACATTTCACTGCAGCCCCCATTTCATTGAGTATAATACAGACTAGACCTCCCACCACCGGGTTAATTTTCTTCTTTTCTTGAATAATGGGGAGTCAATCAGCGACCTGTGGCTCGCATGTTGCGGAGAAACCCCCATTGATTGGTCTTGATTATTTAGGGTTCCAAGATACTTTGGTAAGCTCAACGGCAGCCAACGAGAGGCGGTGGGGCATCTTATGCTAAAAGATGCGGTTGATATTGGCGAGGGCTTGCAGAATTATCTTGGAACGGATATCTGCACATGCAAGGGCTACGAGATAGTAACTCGTGGAGTCAAAGACGCCAAGCATTGCATTTATGTGAATATACTACTACGAAGGCAAATCCTTGGAAGCAACAGGCCAGTAAATATGGAATATCCGCAGATCAATTCGATAGCGCTTTATATACAACGAATGCAATGGTCCCAAACACCCACGGTTTTTTTTGGTTAATTAAAACATCAAAGAAATACAATCTACTCATCTTGCTGGAGCGACTTGACATAGGCAGCTGCCCGTGCCTTGGTCTCCTCCACCATCTTCTCATCTCCACCCTCAGCAACAAGCTTCTCCTCAAAAGCAAGCCACTTCTTGAAAAGGAACTTGGCCTGCTTGGGCTTCAGCTTCTTGCTCGCGTCCACGCTGACGGAGCCTTTCTTGCGCTGAAGACCGAGCACACGTTCGAACAGACGGCGGACCTGATCTGCGTCGCCGTTCTTGATCTCTAGATCGATTAAGACGTTCCACAGATCAATGCGCTTCGGGAAGGAAGAAAGAAGTCCCTCAAAAACTGTACGACCACGCTCGATGTCTCCATTGGCTGAGCGGAACTCCAGTTGTGCGAACTTGGAGGTTGTCTCGACGTGAGTGTGGGTGGGCAGAGACTGCAGTGCACGAGCAAGCAGACCACGACCACGCTCTGGGTTGGCCAGAGTGTCGAACAAGAAACTGGCGTAGTTCAAGAAAAAGGCTGGGGATTGGTTTGCAATCTTCTTCTTCATTGCGGTTCGGAAGAGGTCATCCGCTTTCTAAGTAAAGAAGTTAGATCATGACATTATTAAAGGGCACGGGAAAAGGAATAAACATACCTCGTTCTTTCCGGAACTAATATAGATACTAGCCATCTTATCGTAGATGACTTGCGCGTCTTGGTACTGGCAAGCGCGGTTAAACACCTCCTCGAGGGTATCATCATTGCCGTAGGTGTTCTCCAAGTTCAACAAAGCAATCCAGACGTTCAGCTTTTCAGAGTCCTGGCCCATGGAGATGGTACGAAGAGCACGCTCAGCGATGGTACGAGCCTTCTCAACTTCACCAAGCTCCAGCTGGAACGCCATATATTGCAGCCACAGCAACGACGAGTCAGGCTCGCCCATAAGAAGACGTTCATAGTCGGCAACGGTTTGGGGCCCATTGGCATCCAGCTCGCCAGTGCGGTCGACCTGGATTTCGGGCTTGCGACTCTTCTTCTTTTTCTTGGAAGACTCCTCCTCGTCACTATCCGAGTTGGCGGCCGCGTTGTCGGCTTGGACGTTACCACTCCAGTCAAAGCCACTAGCACCAAGACCTCCGTCCTTGGAAGGCTTGGTGGATTCATCCACGTCACTATCCTCGTCCTCCTCCTCCTCTTCCTCATCGTCTTCACTGCCATCCTCAACATCGACACCTCCCATAGAGACATCATCATCATCATCGTCGCTATCGCCCTGCAGCTCAACACCACCATCAGCAGCGTCGCTGAGCTCCTCATCGTCACTCTCATCCGGTGCATCTTGGAAGTGGGACGCCTTCAAGGAGAAGGAGATCTTCTTCGACGCGGGATCAATCTTGATGATCTTGGCCTTGACATTATCACCCTCATCGTACAGGGTACGAGCATCTTCAATGCGCTTATCAGCCATCTCACTGCGGTGGCAAAGACCACTGACATTGGCAGACTTATCAACGACAATGAAGGCACCAAATTCCTCGACCTTGCGGATCTTACCAGTCACAACCTGGCCAACCTTGAGGTCTCGCAGGGTGACGGGGGCCTTGTAGTTGGGGTCTAAGAGGGAATCTTTCAGGCTGAGCTGCAGCTTGTTCTGACTGGCATCAACCATAGTGACTCGGCCCTTCACCAGCTGGTCGACCTGGAAAGCATCTTTCCACTCCTTCAAATAGGAATCAGACAGATCGGAAACGCGGACATACGCAATAACATCGCGACCAACAGACACGAAAAGACCGGCATCCGTCACGCGCTTAACGAAACCACGAATGACCTCGTTTGGTTTGATGTCCTTGAGAGAAGTGATCTCACGGTCCTGTACGGGAAGCGTAGAGCTCAGAACCTTTGACGGGCGAAGAGACAGCTGGATCTTCTTGTTGGGCTCGTCAACAGAGACAACGTAGGCGCGCAGAATCTCGTTTTTACGGTACAAGGATGGGTTAGCCTTGGAATAGTCATCCGCCATGTCTATGAGGTTAACAGCAGCAACGACGGCCTCACTGAGCTGCATGATCACCTGCTTCTCGGTGACCTTAGTCACTCTACCAGCAACGATCATACCAACGGAGACATCTCCGAATGAAAGCTTGTCAAAGCCTTGCTTGGCAGAAAGGTCCAATTGTCCCTTCTCAGCGTTGACGCCGGTGACTTGGACCTTCAAAGCAGATCCGATGGGGAAGTTATTCTCAACGTCGGTGAGGAGAGACAAGTCGTCGGAAGCATCCATAAAGCGAAGTCTACCGCGGACGCTAGGAGACAGATTGATCCAAATGCAGTTATCAGAAATGTTGTTGATGAAACCCATCCAAGATGATCCAACCTGAACCTGCTCGAGATTCAACGGGGCGGGGTTAGTAGCCTTGAGGAAGCTGGGCTTCAAAGACAACTCGTAAACAGGGTACTTGCCACTGCGGTGGGAAATGGGCAAGAACTTGTGATTACGGGCATCATGAATACCAAGAATTCTAGCGTCAACAATTTGCTTGGTTTTGAAGAATCGCAGGGGATGCTTGCGATTCTTGAGGTCATCCCACTTGTCGAAGACCTCGGACACATCGATACGTCCCTGAATGTTATCGGCAAGCTGTACATTGACCTGAGTAGACTTGACAGAAGTGACCTTGCACTTGACAATGCGACCGAATGTAAAGTCAGACATGTTCTTGATGTTCTCATCAACAGGACCAGAGACAGGATCATCATTCTGCTCGGTAGGAGCCTTGGACTTCTTGGGCCCAGCATGGGTAGCCTCAGATTCCTTCTGGCTCAGAATGAATCGCTGGTAGTCTAGGTCGACCGAGTGAACGGTCACTGAGATGACCTGTCCCTTGGAGACGCCAAACTGAGGCTGAGACAGGTTTTCCTCTTCGATAAGACGCTTGGGAAGAAGGCCAGAAGGCCACCAAGGAACTCAACGAACAAGCCATCAGGAGTGATGTTGCGGATGAAACCAGTAACCGTGCTGCCCTCCTGCACATCCTCAAACTTAGTGGGAATAGCTTTTTGCTTCACAGCCTTTTTCAGACTGGCGCGGCTTGAAACCCGGATGAGGCGATGCGCACGCTGAATATCAAGAACCAAGAGGTCGTTCAGCTTCTGACCGACACGGATCTTGGAAAGAGTCGAGGTTTGCTTTGACGGAGATCCATCAATGATGTGCTGAACATCGATACGGGCCACTAGGCCAGACTCGTCGAGCTTGAGGAGAACATCATCGTTGGACTTCTCAAAGACGGTTCCAGTGACAAGTAAACCAGGATAAATCTCTTCGAATGCCTTGCGATACTTGTCGGTAAATGTGGATGGATCCTTGCAGGAAACAGCAAGTCTGCCCTGAGCAGCATCGACACTCAAGGCGTGAACATTGACAACCTGTCCAAGGCGGAAGTGCTGAGCTGGGTCCTTGATATAGGCCTCACTCATTTCAGACACAGGAAGAAAACCGCGAACATCGCCATAGAACTGGACAACAGCACCGTGGTTCTGCAGACTGACGATAGTTCCTGGGGACTGGGCGCCTCCAACAATGTCCTTGTAATCTTTCCATACTGCCGACTCGCTATTCAACAAGCTCTTCTTCAGAGTCAAACGGATCTGGCGCTTCTCCAGGTTCACGGACAAAATCCGGGCGGAGATCTTCAATCCCTCGCGGAATTTCTTCTCGGGGAACTGGAGCTTGGTATCGGCAAAGTGCATAGATGGGACGAGACCAGTGATGCCGTCTGCCAGGCTGACAATCAAACCATCCATACCAGTAGCGCCAACTAAGAGCTTCTCGACCTTGCCCTTGACGAGGGCGCCGACTGTGACATCCTCAATGCGGATAAAAGGCTGCTCAATCACGGATTTCTCGTAAGAGAGAAGGTAAAGATCATCCATCTTGTTGTAGCCGACAACGCGGGCTTCGTGAGTAGATCCAACCCTGAAAGGACCAGAATCATCCGAGATCGACTCAATCTTACCGTCTGAGAGCCTTGAGATATGGACGAATCCAGTTTTCTTGGTCTCGCCGATCTGCGCGTAAATACCCATGCCAGGGTCGACCTTCACCACCTTGGTCTCGGGAATAATGGCGGAGATGGCAGGGGCATCTTCCGAAGAGCCGGGGCCGTGGGTATTGGTCGAAAGTTTGAGGACATGGTCCAGCATAGAGAACCCGACCTTGAATGGTTCAGCAGAGGGAAAAGTCGAAATGATCCGACCCTTGATCTTAGCGCCGATCTTGAACTTGCGCACCAAGTCAAGTTTTCCGTCTGAAACACCGGATTGGACTAGGTCAACGGTGGTGTCGAGCATACCCATGATCTTTCCGATCATGCCATTAGCTGTAACTTCGGTCAAGAGAATCTCTGCGGCAACACCGGGGAGGTAGGAGTTGATGGTGGGGGCCGCTGCGAGGAAGTGCGACTTCTTGAGAGAATATTGGAGATTGGCGGAAAGTTTGACGACATTACCACTGGCATTCTGGCCAGTGACAAGACAAAGGAAGACCGATCCCTCCTTGATATCGGAGTAATTAACGTGTGAGTCAATCTCTCTCGAGGACATGAAACCGCGAAGCTCTGAGCCCTCAATTCCAAGATCCATCACTAGACCATGGTCCTCAACACTGACAACGGAGGCCTGAACGGCAGTCTCTGCAACCAAGTCGGATTTAGAGAGTCCAGAGTTGGTTTGTCTTGGGTCAATTGACAATTCAAGGCGCTTCTTGTTGCGGGCACCAGCCTCAGTAGATTCGGTGCCAGTAGAAACGACATATGCCCGAAGATATTGGCCAATATAGAAATGATCCTTTAGGTCGAAAGAGATTTCATCCGAGCTATCATCGTCATCTTCCTCTTCGTTAAGCATCTTCTCAATTCGATCATCGAGTCCCTTGGATACAGCGGTGAGAGGGACGTATCCGACAAGGTTGTTGGGCAGCGAGAGAGCGATATCATTGGCGTTGATGCTCGAGACTTGGCCAAGTAGCATGGAACCGGGTACAATGCGCTGTCGTAAAATTTAGTCAAAAGCTGCTTACATCGTCGTAGAGCATTTGGGATCAACATACCTTGAATGTCAGAGGCTCAATACGAACTTCCTCCTTGTCCTGCGACTTCGTTTCCTTGTCACCAGACTTCTTGCCCTTAGACTTCTTCTTTCGCGACTTCTTGGTTGTCGCAGCATCGGCATCTTCCATGTCAACGTCGGCCTCCTCATCGTCGTCGTTATCATCGAATTCACGTGTTTGTTTTTTGGGGCCCTTTTGTTCAAACAGAACATCCTTGTGGGCTTGAATCTGAATTTGCTTGCGCTCTAGCGGGGTTAGAACACTGCCACCACCTCGAGGGAATGATGGTTCATCGTCGCGGAGGACAGAGAGCTCCGAGGCCTTCGGAGCAGTGTCCTTGGGCTTTTGCTCATTTTTGTGATCCTCAGCTCCAACCTTCGCACGCTTCTGTGGCTGACGAACAGCCGTTTCTTCGGGGGCATTCCCCTTGCGCTTAATTGGCGCCATTGTTGGTTAAGCAACAAGCACGGTTGAATTCTAGATTTCCCGAAAAAAAAATCAGTCCGATGCGTGGCAGAAAAGTTACACCGCCCAATGATCAGAGCTGGGTTGACCGCCTGCTGAGATAGTCGAATCTTAGTCATCACTGTTTACTTCATGAAAAAATAAGTACTTTGCAAAGTCACAATCGAATAAATATACGAAAATCTATTATCGAGGTGATATAAATCATAGAATTCTGATTGAACATCCTGGGACACTTTCATCCGATAGTCTCTAAAGTTTTTGTTCCTCGCCAATGTGGCTTTCTTTGTAGATATGGCTCTGCCCTAGAGTTCGACATCTATAGAAAATTATCTCTCCTTTGAGGACCTTCATTCGTAATTATTCTAGAAGTAAGTTCACACTTTACCCTCCCCCATCTTGTATAAATAAAATGATTTAAGAATGCGCAAGGGAATAGGCTTTGGCATGGTGTCTGAACCCTCCCAAATGCCCGAACCACGCCGCACGCCGCGCTCGCGCGTCCAAGTCACGTCTGCTGCGCGCAACACGACCCGCTTCCAATCTTACCCCCTTCGGCCAAATCTTTTCTCCATGTAAATCCACCTTGGAGGCTCTCTCTCGATCTCTTCTTTTCCTCCCCTCCGTCTTGTGCATACCATGGATCGGGTCGTTGATCATCATGAACCGCCTAGATCAGAGCCCATATTCCCTCCTTCATCCCAGGAAATCCCATCCTCCCCGCCTTCCGTCGCATCTGAAGCTGGTGGTGGACGACGACAGAGAAAACCACCTACGGTCACACCTCGGTCATTCCGACGATTCTTTACACCACGGTCTTTGTTGAATAGTGGAAACAATGGTAGCCCGATCAGATCGAACCGCCAGGCATTAAGGGCCCTCAATTCACCAGCTGTCAACCGACTCGGTCCCGCTTTCACTAGATCGTCCAAATCGGGAAGTGTTAGAAATGCCTACGATGGCTTACCAGAAGATTTGATGCGTACTCCGAGTAGGAAACGGAAGCATTCATTTTCTTCAGCAGCTTCTCCGCTTCAATCATCACCATTAAAAAAAGTTCGTGTGCGATCTCCGGTGGGCGACGAAGTGGAGCAGCGACCTATGATTCGAGATATCGATCCCACTGTTCGAGGCCGCTTCGTTGACAGAGCCCCAGCGAGTCCCCCGAAACGTCGACCAGTATCTCCAATCAATAGGTCTCAGGTATTGCAGACGTCGGGGTCGTTATTCATGCGCACCGTGAAGGGGTCGCGGGCGAACCGCCTGACCCTTCGTTCAACTGCTGGGGCCGGTTAGTCTTTTAAGCACAGTGTGAGAAAAGTTATAACGTCTAATATGGATTACAGGCTGGCAAGATGTTACATCTGATTTCCATTCGCGACCCGAGGACCGCCACTCATGTGCTAGTCAAGCTTCTGAGGGGTCTATGGCCCTGCCATTCTGCAGCGCCTCTTGCAATAGTATGTTCCCTTACTTATATTCAACCCAGCTCATATGTCACTTTTCTAACAGCATGACAGCCAATTCTCTGGTGGCAGTTGGCGACGAGGAAGGCGGCATTCGATTACTGGATTCTTCTAAGGACGACGAGCGGGGGTTTTCGAATGCATACCTTGGTTTTCGTCCACACATGAACTCGATTATGGATCTTGAATTTTCTTCGGACGATTTATTGCTGGCTACCGCTTCCGGAGATCAAACGTCTCTAGTCATTGATATGACAACCCAACGACCAGTCCATTGTTTGTCGAACCACGTATCATCTGTGAAACGAATCCAATTTCAGCCAGCTTCCAACAACAAGGTCCTTGCAACCTGCAGTAGGGATGGAAACGTCAACATTTGGGATCTTCGGTGCAAAGGATTCGAACGCCCTTCTCTGCAAGTGAGGTGCTCGCTAGAATCCGAGGCCGAAAACTGTACCACAACACCGCGCAAGATGACTTACCCGCACGTTCTCAACACAATCCATGGTGCTCACGCATATAGCACCCCGCAGAAACCGAGTATGGACAAAAACGACCCTCCACCCTTTGGCCGATCAGACATCACAGTCACTTCTCTGGCATTTCTTCCTCCCGGACAAGAAAACCTTTTTGTGACTGCGTCTGAGGCGAGCGCGAGCGTTCGTTTATGGGATCTGCGAACTGCGCACCACAACCGCCGTGGCCGACCAGTTCTTCCATTGTCTACCACACGAGAGCCTGATAGTCATATGAAATACCGCAGGTTCGGTCTCACGTCTATGGCCTTTAGTGGCGAAGGTTCGCGGCTTTACACCCTTTGCCGTGACGGTACGATCTATGCATACTCGACCTCGCATCTTATGCTGGGACATGCCCCCGAGCTTTCTTTGAACAATAACCGCCCACGGCGCTCTGGAGGATCCGATAAAGAAGGATTAGGACCTCTGTATGGATTCCGCCACCCTCGCCTCCAGGTCTCTTCTTTTTATGTCAAGCTCGCCCTTCGCAAGGCATCCGGTGATCGCCCAGAGCTGCTGGCAGCTGGAAGCAGTGATCATTGTCCTATCCTGTTCCCAACGGATGAAAGGTTTTTGCAGTCTACTGTTCAAACACCTGATGATGGCCTCCCTACCCGTACTTCACTGTTCACAACACGGTCTGGTCTTCGCCGTACCAACTCTGGGGTTGGCCTGTCTGGGCGCTTGGAAGACACCATCCCTATATACCAATCCGGAACTCCTCTTATTGAGGGACACAGCAGGGAGGTTACGGCGGTCTCATGGACCGTCGATGGCGAGATGATTTCTGTGAGCGATGACTACAGCGCCAGATGCTGGCGCGAAGGACCTGAGGCTCGTGAGCTTCGAACCAGCGGTGAGACCGAAGGTCGTCGCTGGGAATGCGGCTGGGCTGCTATGAAAGACTCATATGATGACGAAGATGAATGATTCTTGCGAAGACTTTCCTTTCATTATTATCATTTATCGGTACTTGCATTCGCAAGGTGTTCGAATGGCGTTTGTATCTTATGTGGGCATTTTCTGGAGTTTTCGGAGGCATTTTTTTTAATTAGCGTAGCATACCCGTCTGCTTTTATACTGCATCTCTCGGGGGTTATTCTCAATTGATGACTCGTTTCAATACATTGGTATATTAATAGATCGCAAAAGAGCCTGGACTGCCTTGGTACTTCAATTCAAGCTTGAGATTTGGATGAGCACTACTACCTAGTAGTCATTCTTCAGTAGGTACTAAAGAATACAATACTCTACTTTATGCATGGTAGTGTGATTTATATTTACTAAATACACTTTGGTAAGTTCCCAGGCCCAAGAGAAACAGATTATGACAGCTGCTTCATAAAGAAGTACAAATTCTCATTATTACTGACTAGAGCTCGAGAGTACCAACAATTATATCCAAAAATGACATTCTCAAAAGGAACTTGTAAATGCTGTGGTTGATCCTCGAAGGTCAAGGGTTGACCTTCGAGTATCAACCAAACGCGGGCGGACGTTGTGATAAGACGATTGGCCGATAAGTTCGCCCCGAAAAAAAAGTTCCGCTGGACAACTTCAATCTTCACACCCCAGCATTAATCATGCCTCACAAGCACAAGAGACGCGAAAAAGATGAATCGTTAGTCTGAGCCATATCTTCAGCGTACAAGGGCTTCATAAACTAATCTCAACTTTGTCCAGGCAATTCGATCTTCCACCATCGGTGATCGCAAAGGCACTTCCCGTCCGCAATCCACAGACTAAAGCAAAGAATGAAAAGAAGCCAGCGCAGAAGCAAGATGACGGGGAAAAGAAAGCCTCATTCCAAAACAGTCGTCGCAAGAGCGCAAAGGAGGACGACACCCCTCGAGCTTTCCGGCATTTGATGCAATTCCAGACCACTGGTCGACGAGCACCACCCTCGGGACTCGAGACGGGCGAAAAGAAAAAGAAGAACCCAGACAACAAGAAGCGGAAGCGTGAAAATGGAGAATCTAAGGATGAAGCGAATAAGAAGCCCGCAAAGACGCTCTCTGAACAAAGTGAAGCTAGTGGCAAAGATGCCAAACAAGCAATGCCCAAGATCCTGCCCGGCGAGAAACTTTCAGACTTTGCGGCGCGCGTTGACCGTGCGCTACCACTTTCTGCTATGACTAAATCCAATCATCCTGGTGCGCCTAAGACTCGCGATCACAAGATGACGAAGCATGAAAAGCACCTACGACGTTTACAGGCTGGTTGGCGTGAGGATGAGGCTAAGATCCGGGAGAAGGAGCAGGAAGAGCGGGAGGAACGCGAGGAGGAAATGGAGGAACAGCTGGAGCTGTTGAGACAGTGGGATTTGGAGAGACGTGGTGCCAAGGCTAAGAAGAAGGGTGCAGCATCCAAGAAGAAGAATAAATCTGGTAATGGGGATGTTGGCGACGATGACCCTGATCCCTGGGCAAAGTTGAAGAAGCGGGACAAGGAGAGACAGGCCAATCCGTTTGATGTTGCTCAGGAGCCACCACAGTTGAAGAAGCCCCGTGAGATCTTCAAAGTACGCGGTGGTGCTAAGGTTGATGTTGCCAACGTGCCCAATGCTGTTGGTAGTCTACGTCGACGAGAGGAGTTGGCCAGCGAGCGAAGAAATATCGTGGAGGAATACCGACGAATGATGGCCGAGAAGCGTCAGTGATTTTTCGGGGAGTATCAGTGTTATAATCTTTTTCTATAGGATATCCATTTGATAAAAGAATCTCGTTCATATGCAGCCGCAGCAGACTTCTGGTCATCATATCCACTGCATTTTTTTCATTTCTATGTAACATCAAATTACTGCCTTTTTAAAGTTTCCGTAGTCAAAACATCAAGCGTTTAGTGACCGTGGCCATCATCCTGCTTCTGCTCGGGATCCAGCTTGATGATAGTATCAATGCGCATAATAGCAATGCAGGCCTCGACAGCACTCTTGAGCTGCTTAACCTTGCTCATGCTAGGCTCCAGAACGCCGGCCTTTAAGGTGTCGTGAACACGTCCCTTCATCAGATCCAGACCATAGTTGCGGTAGGTCTTCTTCTTGGCAATAGCCTTCTCCTCTTCATTGGCATCGCCATCCTGCACACGCTGTGACAGGGCGTGGCGAACACGGAGCTGAGCGACCAGCTCGGATGAGTCCTTGGCCGCGTTGACGGCGAGGGTCTTGGGGATAACAAGCAGTGACTGGGCGAATTCACCGATGGCGAGTTGCTCGCGGGAGCCCTAGATATTGTGTTAGCGGCTTATCATGCGAAAGAAGTTAGCGTTGGAATAATGACATACCACTGTGACGGCGAATTCTTCCAGGTAGATGTGAAGAGCGGTTTCAACGGCACCACCGCCAGGGACGATGCTGCCACTCTCCAGGGTGCGCTTAATGGCGCACAGAGAATCGTGCACGGAACGCTCCATCTCGTCTAAGCTGAACTCGTTGGGACCACGAAGGATGATAGAGGCCGATGTGTGAACCTTGGTGCCCTTGACCAGAATGCACTCGTCGTCCGAGATGCGCTCCTGAACAACCTCCTCAGCGTGACCGAGGTTTGAGGCGTCGAACTTCTCATCTCCGTTCAAGTCAGACAGTGTGCTGACAAGAGTGGCACCAGAGGCCTTAGCAATGCGGCGAAGATCCTCCTTCTTGCAACGGCGAACAGCCATAGCACCCTTCTCAACGAAGGTCTTCAAGACCATATCATCGATACCCTTGGTAGTCAGGATGACATTGGCACCGGACTTCAAAATCATCTCAACACGCTCCAGAACAATACCAGCTTCCCGCTCACGGATCTTCTCCAATTGATCGGGGTCATCGACTGTAATCTGCACACCCAGCTTCATGCGCTCCTTCTGCAAGTTCATGTCCAGACAGGCAATCTTGGCATCAGTAATACGGGTCTTCATGGCCTGAGAGGCAACAGTACAGTTCAGAGCATAACCGTGGACAAGGACAGACTCAGTACCGCTCTTTCCGTGAGCCTTGAGCAGGTTCACGGCCTTGACCGGGTACTTGGTCTCTCCCCTTTGGTTTGTGGATTTCACCTGAAGCATGGCATCCACGCACATGTTGGCGAAAAAGTCTGAATCCGCACCAATGATCTTGCTAGACATGGAAGTCTTAGCAATGCTGACCAGGCTGTCCTTGCCCAAGTTGTCCACCTTCGTTGTGACGTTCTCGTTCATATACTTGACAGCCTCGCGAAGGGCAAGACGGTATCCGTTGATGATGGTGGTGGGGTGTATCCGGTTCTTCATCAGCTCGTTCGCTCTTCGCAGAAGCTCCGAAGCAATCAGAACAACTGAAGTTGTGCCATCGCCGACCTAATAGGAATCAATATCGAAATTTCCAAACGACCAGTTCAATAAGTAGAGATCGTACCTCCTTATCCTGTTGCTGTGCCAGGTCCACAAGGATCTTGCCCGCGGGGTGTTCGATATCCAGCAGAGACAGAATAGTAGCGCCATCATTTGTCACGGTCACATCCTATGATGGAAAAGGGTGTTAATAGCTGTTCCTCGAGCTCTGCGGGGTTCTTCCGTATTCCATACCCCTATGTCGTCGACCATCATCTTGTCCAATCCCGAGGGACCGAAAGAACTCTTGATGACATTTGAAATAGCTTGGGTCGCGAGGACTGCAATGAAGTCAGCTACAGCAATTGACCTCTTGACCTGGTTGTTCCATCTAACATACCGTTCTGCTCTCGGACATCGGCACCGGTGATTTTCTGTCCGCCCAAGACTGTGTGCGAGATGGATTAGTTCGCTGCATCAAAAGGAGAGGTTACATAGGACTCACAAAGAGTGTCCGCGTTCCGCGGAGCCTCAAAGATGCCTGCCATGGCGAATGCAATAAAAGAAACAAGGGCTTTCAAGAGCGATGGCAGAGCTCTGCTGGCTTGGGAACGGGGGGGTTTTGGTTTGTTACCGCTAAAAGTTCTGCCCGGCGGTGTGGGGCCGGCGCAGATAACATCCCACTTTTTGTAAGAGTCATTCTCCCCGATTTTCTCGACTTTCCATACTGCTTTTGAGTGTGGTTCGCTTTTTTTCTCTTCCTAGCCAAGCGCTCGTTCTTATTCAGAATGGCTAGTCAAAACACCTCCGACCCTGCTGCCTCCGGCGTGGCTGATCCCCAGACCCTCCCTGATCGCACGAACCCCGCCGATGCCCCCCAGGGCGAGTCGAAGAATGCGGCGAAGAAGGCGGCCAAGCTAGCCAAGCTTGCAGCAGACAAAGCAGACAAGGCCAACAAGCCCAAGCAGCCCAAGGAGCCCAAGAAGGCTGCCCCGAAGAAGAAGGATACTGGCAAGGAACTTATTGGTATTGATGTGGAGAAGGAGACCGATTTCCCAGAGTGGTATCACCAGGTTCTCACCAAAGGTCAGTCCTTTGTCTTTTGATAATTTGATAATGGTCGATTGAACATATACTGACGGTTGTTAAGGTGATATGCTGGACTAGTGCGTCTTATTCTGTTACGATTATCATTGTCATTATTTCGGCACCGCAACTGACCTTGACTTTCTACTCAGCTATGATGTCTCCGGTTGCTTTATTCTGAAGGTAAACAAGCCGGGGTGGATATGCTTTGGGTAAATGCTGACTTATTCCAGCCCGCTTCTTACTTCATCTGGGAGGAAATCCAAAACTGGTTCAATGCGAAGATCAAGTCTATCGGAGTTAAGAAGTTCGTCACTTGAGACCTCCATATTATGCGATTCAATGGTGCTGACTATTTTATAGCGCGAGTTTCCCTCTTTTCGTTTCTGAAGGTACCTCTATCTTGAAAGATTCGGCCATTTGGTTCTTTGGCTAATTGAACTAGATGTGTTGAACCGCGAGAAGGATCACATTGAGGGTTTTGCTGCTGAGGTCGCTTGGGTTACCCATGCGTACGAATCCCTATCCTCGAAAAACGAATTATACTACAGGCTTCTAACCCGAAACATAATAGTGGATCGTCTCCTCTGGAGAAGAAGATTGCCATCCGTCCCACCTCGGAAACTGTCATGTACCCATACTATGCGAAGGTACGTGTCAAAATCCTTTTTTCGAGCCAGCATGAAATATATTTACTAACGTTTTGGATCAGTGGATTCGCTCCCACCGGTAAGATCACCATACCCGACTGCTCGCCAGCCTCTATCAAATCTAATCCGCCCAGAAACCTTCCTCTTCGTCTCAACCAATGGAACTCTGTCGTCCGGTACGCACTTTCTCTTTTGTTTGTTGGTGATCTACTTTCTTTCTCTAACCTCCGTATCGTAGATGGGAGTTCAAGAATCCCACTCCATTCCTGCGAACCCGAGAGTTCTTGTGGCAGGAGGGTCACACTGCTCATCTTACCGAGAGTGCAGCTCGTTCAGAGGTGCTCCAAATCCTTGACTGGTACTCTGATATCTATGAGCACCTGCTCGCTGTTCCCGTGGTCAAGGGTCAGAAGACTGACAAGGAGAGATTCGGTAAGTTTGCCCTGCCTAGCGAGATCATCAAAATATACTAACAATTCTGTTTTTAGCCGGTGGTCTCTACACCACAACCGTCGAAGGTATACCCACAGTATTCTCATATGCTTTAAAATTTTATGTGCTAATTATGCCCAGGTTATATCCCCGCCACTGGACGTGGTATCCAGGGTGGTACCTCTCACGGTTTAGGACAAAATTTCTCCAAGATGTTCGACATCAAGGTCGAGGATCCATCTAACAAGCCCGGTGAGGAGAAGAAGCCTCCTCTGTATGTCTGGCAAAACTCCTGGGGTCTGTCGACCCGTACTCTTGGTGTCATGGTCATGATCCACGCCGATGACAAGGGTCTTGTTCTCCCCCCTCGCGTGGCTGAGACCCAAGTTGTCATTGTTCCCGTCGGTCTCACTGCCAAGACTACCGACGAGGAGCGTGAGAAGCTGGGCGCTGAGATCAACGGTCTTGTTGCCGTTCTTGAGGCCGCAGGCGTCCGTGTTGAGAACGATCAGCGTGATGGTTACTCCCCTGGCTTCAAATTTGCTGATTGGGAACTGAAGGGTGTCCCATTGCGCTTGGAGTTCGGCCCTGGTGAGTCTGCTGGCCACTTCATCACCACCGCTCGCCGTGACATTCCTGGCAAGGACGGTAAGGGCACCATCGCCATCCCTGAACTGGCTACTGCTGTGCCTAAGCTCCTGGAGACCATCCACCGTGATATGTACAACCGTGCCAACGAGCAATTCACCACTCACCGCAAGGTCCTTACTAGCTTCGACGAAATCGTCCCTGCTCTTAACGACAAGAACCTGGTTGTCGTGCCATTCTGCTTGGCCGAAGACTGTGAGGATCAGATTAAGAAGGACACTGCTAAGAAGCAAGAAGAGCTTTCCCAGTCTGGCCCTGAAGATGTCAAGGTATGTCTTAATCTATTTCCTTGCCAAAAGCTACCCGTAGCAGTCTGCTAATTATTATAAAGGCCCCGAGTATGGGTGCTAAGAGTCTGTGCATTCCCTTCGACCAGGGCATCGGTGGTGGAGAGATCACTGCCGATACCAAGTGCATCAACCCCAAGTGTACTCGCGCCGCCCAGAAGTGGTGCATGTTCGGCCGTATGTTCCCAAACCATTTTCTTCCTTTCTTTCCCGAATTCAAATACTAACTATATTCAGGTTCATACTAAACTTGCTGATTCTATTTGCATAACCCATTCGGAAATCAGCATGTATTCCATCATCGGGAGGACGGAACTGCATTGGGCTTTACTTTCAAGGGTTCGGAGTATTTTGAGCAGAATTGGACTGGAAAAAGCGTGCAAGGGTTGCAAGTTTCCTATGTTCGGCGTGGGTACCATGGGCTCCCGTTATTGAAATTCAACCTTTGAGTTGTTGCGTTGTGGAGGTAGAATTTCTAGGGGGCAGGGTAGGTATTTAGTTGAAACGAGCCTATGAGAAGAATGAGCCATGTTTTATATTCTGAGTTCTTTCGGCGCATGACTATGATGATTCCAGTTTTCAAGATCGTAAGCGTCCCTGGTCCTTTGTAGTATCCGCCTGGTCATGGGTGCCACCCAGAGAAATACAGTGTATTTCGTACGTAGGTACGTGATGGACAAACGACAACCATTGAAATCTAGCCCATCAATATGATAATCGAATCAACAACCAAAATCTGCTCTAACGATTGGGACTAGTCATAAACTATTCCCGTGGAAAAGAGGTGAAGCCTCCGAGTTTTCTTTTTTACCATTACTAGGACTTGAAACTAGTGTTCCGTTTTGACGTTGTGAAACATCGTGGCTTGCGGGAATAGGAAGGGGTATACTGCCTAGGTAGTAGTACCAGTGGAGAATGCCTTTGCGCGAAGAACAGTTCGAGTCCGTATTATTGCGGAGAAAAAAATCAGCAAAGTGATGCCGTATTAGCTATATCAAACAAATTTGACTTGCAAAAGATGGGAACGCCTTCCGAAATATGCATATATGATGAGAAGATGAGACAGAATCAGATTGAGAGGAAAACAAGGTAGTGCCAGATTCGCTGAGAGCTTCGGGGAAAAGAAAGGTCTGTGTAGACAAATACTTGTATTAGAACGAGGTGATAGGAAATTCAAGGAATGCAAGATCCGCCGTTGGATATCAGTTGTGTGGGAGTAAGGTATAGTAGACTTGATGAGAGCTCGAGGTTCGGAGGTGAGATGTAAAGAAAAGACTTGGGATTGGAATCGAGGCGCTTCAAACTCAGAATCGCTGGAAGGAAAGACCTTTAAAGGCCAAACAAGCTTTTTGGGTAGTTGGAAATATCATGAAAGCATCATTATCGTGCGAGAACGGCTTCTCTTGCTGTTCAGGTTAAAAGCAGATATGAATTGCCCGCCTAGTAAGACTCAACAGAGCGAGCTCCCCGAAGCTGCATTCGGGCGCGAGCTAGAGGAGAAAAACTGTTCTCGCAGCTGGGTTGAGGAGAGTTAGCACGGCGTACGCGCTGGGGCCAACTCATGAGCTTGTGTGCGTCACTGGCTGTGGCAGAGTTAATCACATAGCGGACGTTGTTTTCGTCTACTCCTTCAATCTGCACGCGAGGAGGCGGTGCGCCTACACTAGGTAGGTGGATGATATCATCGTCGCTTTCCTCGTGAAACTCGTGGGTGCCAGTGCTTCTTTCTTCACCGGATGAATCAGAATGTGCCTGCATGCGGTAGACTGTGCCAGGTGTGATCGGGCGAGAATCAGGCACAGAGCGCGGAGGCATAGGGGGGTTATTGGCAGACTCTGAGCGGAATAGTTGTCGGGTGAGCGAGGAGGTTCGAGAGTAGGGCTCCGCGGGTTTATCACCGCTGCTGCTGGCGCGGAGAATGTCCATATAGGTGAGCTGTTCGCCATGTGAGGTCGAGGATGCGGCATTTTCTTGTGGCTGATGAAGCTCGGCCAGCATTTCTGGGGATGGTAGAGGGGCATCAGTGTGTCTCCGACGTGCAGGGGAAGACGAAACTCTTCGAAGGAAACCTTTAGATGGTACGCTTGTGGATATGCTTTGACGAGAATCAGAATTCCTCTTGTGCTTTCTGAAGGAGCTCTTTCTGATAATCTTGGAGAGTGACCCAGTGGAAGCGCTGCGGTTCAAATTCGCACTATGATTGAACCTGTCCTGGTCTGAGGGCGTGAAAGGGGGTCCAGCAGCTGGAACAGGGACACTTTTGAATGCGTCGTGGGAATTGATCTCGCGGACTATTGCATCTTGGAGACTTTCGTAAGTTGGATGGGAGCTGGAAGCTTGAGTAGATATGTACGCTTGCTTGAAAAGGTCCATCATTTCAGACACCTTAAATCGGGGTGACGATTGGCCTGGACTGGGAGTTGGTGCTGGCAGAGGACTGTTCATGACTTCTGCAATGCTTGGAGCCCTTTTCATCTCGTAATTTGAAGGGGTTGGAGGCTGGATCGCACGGTGTGAAATCTTTTGGCGGCCTGAGGAGGCTAATTGTGTATTGATTGAGAGATCTCGAACATTCTTTCTTGAACTAGATCCCGAAGGTGGTGGTGACAATGATCTTGGGGTCAATGATGAGCTGCGAACTGTCGTAGTAGGTGGTTGTAGCTCCGGAGTGGAATCAGCCACGCCGCTATTCATCGGTCCATTACTCATTGGAAAAGGCAGCGTGGGACTGTCAGGCAACGGTGTATTACTCCATCTTTTACCTTGTTTGTAAGCAGGGGGTACACCCAGGCGTTGAACGGCAGCAGGAGCATCCTCTACTGTGGAGTCAGTCTCGTCTGGAGACAATGTAGGTGCAGACCGCTGTAAACGTATTAAGGTGCTTGCATGCGACGCACGCGAGGAAGAACCAGAGGATCGATCAGGAGTGGATCTGTGTCGGAGGTCTCCATCAGACATCCAGCTTCCTTTCTTGAGATTCAGGTTTCTGGAGTCACGTCTCTTGCCATCTGAGCCCATTGGACTTAATCCACGGCGCCTGCCTGGCGCAGGAGGAGAGGAACGAGAGCTCAATGCCGAAGTTGAGCGAGTTTGGCCACCATATTTTGCGATGTTTCTGTCTGCTACATCTTCTTGGTAAAGGGCAGACAAGATTCGAGAGCTAGCAAATCCTTTTCGATATTGAATGCGCAAAAATCTGGTCATGTTCCGTTCTGCAACGTCTTCGTTGTATGGACTAGAGGGAGGTGATATGGGTGTGGGACTTAAGACTTGGTTTCGTTCAGATGTATAAAGAGCATCCATCAGATCGATATGTCGAGAATTGGATGATCTTGGGACACCAACGCTGAATGGGACTGAAGGAGGTAGTTCGGACTGAGATGATAGCGGCCTCTCACCTCCCATATGGTGATGTAGATCCTCAAATTGCTTGTCAATCTGGTCAAAATGGTGGGATACATCTATAGATCGCGACGTCTTATACCCAGGCGAAGGGAGTCCAGGCGATGGAGGAGCAGTAGATAGACGATTAGGTTCTAGATGTTCTCTTGTTGGCGACCCAGTCGCCCCAAAATACAAACCATTTGTATTGACATCGCCGGATTCCGAATCTTGTGAAGGTTGCGACTGAGTGGGCTCAGGTTGTTGGAAAAGCTTTTTCAGCGCAACCATATTGACGGTGGTGCAGCACATGGGATCATGCGCCTGGCATGCACCCTTTGAACCGCACACGAGGCGGTTTGGCAAATTACGTTCTCAAGAGATGAAAGAAAAAGAAAAGAAAAAGCACTGGCTTTGACGAGAAGTGGAGTGACGAGACCAGCGGCCGTCGTGTAGGGTTGAACGATCAACGCATCTCATTGCAGCATTGAAGCTTGTCTGAAGACCTTCATACAGTTCGAAGGTGCCAATGATTGAGGTACATAGTCATGATGAGAAGGAAAAGAAAAGGCAAAAAAAGTCGCACGCGCCACAAAGAAAGGAATAGCGGAGACCTGCCTTGTCAAGTGGCCGGAGTGCAGATCGAGGACCATTTGGCGTGCCTGGATCCAGGGGAAATGGCCCGGTATTCTCCATGGTCCATCTACGGGGACACAGATGGGGCTAAGCTAATACGGTCTGGCGGTTCGAACGCTAAGAAATTAAGAATGCTCCATTTGCCGTCAGCGGTGACATCTGAACGGCCGCTTATCGCTATGAATTGACTTCAACAAACCCTAATGAACTCGAGGGACGCACCCAGCTGCCCCTGTCCCTGGGCAATGCATGAAATTGTTCCCTAGCAACACGAGGGATGTATCTGCATTAGAGGAACAAGCCGGATCCGACTGGGTCTTGTCATGCAGCTAGCAGGACCTTTTCTGGAGTACAAAACGTCCAGGCTGCATAATATTGTATGTACAGTACGGAGTACACAGGTGGCGGACCAGATCCCGGCCCCAATTCCAAGTCATCGAGGGATCCACACAATTAAACACCCATGACAGACAACGAGAATTCACCCGTCGAGACCCGCAGGGCTTTTCATGTGGACTCGCCTTCACGGGAAGTCTTGCGCCTTGAAAGGGACATGATATTGCTATTGGGGGCCATCATGAAGGGGGCCATATGCCGGACACAAAGCCAACTGTAGGAGACGACCGAGGCCGCTTAGGGTTGAAAATGGCACGAGATGGAGCTCCCAATTTCCGCACGAGTCACTATTGGTGTGAGGAGACTGATCGACAGACAGCACAGTGGGTCCCACTCGTTCTCGCGGAACAAGACCGTCAACCGAATGCCAATTTTGGTTCGTTGGGCGTATCCGAGAGCTCGGAGCTCAGTGCTCACGATGGAGCGCACCATATCCTTGGACTAGCTAGCGTCTCGATGAACAAAGAAAAAATGTTGATCTATTTTTTTTTTAGCGGATTGAGAGATTGCTCAAAAAGAAAAACTCGGACAGTCACGATCTCGACTGTTCTCTCCGCCGTTCCCCGATGGAGTCGGTGGGCACGAACGCTTCAGGGGCTTGGAATCGAAACACTAGCCTAGGTCATGACCTATGGAACGGATGAACTCAATGTGGTTATGACGAACCAGAATATCGAAGCCATCACTCGTTATGTTTAAACCTTCCCCGGAGATTGGCAGGTTGATGCGGTTCTATATACATACATAGTACATGGTATTTGCATTGCCATATGGACTCGTGCTACTTAGGGTCGTGTAGTAGATTTCGATCGATCGATTGAGATTCAAATGCCGATACAGATTTCGATAGGATGGGTCCGTGATCTTCGTACTTTTGCCCTTCGAATTGGAGCTCGGGAGGTGTCAAGACATGAGGTGAGACACGCACAGAAAATGGCTGCTGCTTACTCACGGGGCACACACTGCGATAGGAAACGTCAATGGTGCTCATGCAGAGTTCTCACCAGTGTTGATGTGATACCGAACTCCTTGTGAAACATCCTGCATGATCACCGGGATTTCATCTAAGTTAATTTAAAGCTGGTGCTCACAAGTGTTGTGTGTTATGCATACTGTATGTACAGAGTAACTCATCCGTGCTCACATACTTGGTACTGTACATAGTAGGATGCCCTACCACTGCAACCCCCCACATCATGCAAGACGCCCCTCGCTGAGCAATATTATATTTGTAATTTAAGCTCCATATTATGCACAGGGCAAGGCTATTGCAAACAATTAATATAAATTAATTTGAGTCTATTCTGTGCCAAGTCCGGTCTTTACATAGTTCCTTACCCTCTCACTTAATAGTCACGTTCTCCTTCAACAGTTCCAGAATTAGACCCGCGATAGCCCTATCATCATAGACTTATCGATAGAGTAAGAGTTACATGTTGATTCTCGTTGTGGATTTAATACGCAAAAATATGAGCTAACCAGCTGCCTGCAGGGAACAAAATAGTGAATGAGCACAGCACGACCATTTCTCAGTTATATTTAGTACGCTAGTGTAGATGGTATTTGTAAAAAACCACGGGGAAAAAGCATTAGTCTTCCAAGACTACCTAGGTAAAGGAAGGTTTCTTATTACTACTACCTAGTATATCATACCTTCTGCATGACTACCTGGTATGGATACTCAGCTAATCTCGGTGTACTCTCGACCTTTGGAAGCGGCCCCGGGACATTGGCAGTTCACACGCTACAAGAATGGACTAGTTTCGCACCAGCAGCTCAGTGTCATTGCATAACTAGGGTATCGAAGCATCACAAGTATCATCTGGTTGATCTCGATTAGAAGGCACGCATAGGTGGCATGTTGAGATGCCTGATGCCTAGGGTGACCATTCGTTCGAACCAGGAAAGAAAAGATCAAAGCATCAAAATCAAACAACATAAATACGGCATTCAGGTCAAAAGTAGAAAGATCCCACGACCCTAAATCCTAAACATAGCATCCAGCAGTGATCTATTATCATCCATCTTAAGCGTACTCCAGCTGTTCCTGGGCCAGGTCCGAGCTGGGATGATCCTCAGCATCGTCTTCGACCTCAGTGATGACCTGGACTTCAGGACCAGTTGGTGCGCTGGAATTGTCACTTGGCTTTTCGGAGTCTTCGTTCTGGGAGGGACCTTCAGACTGATCCAGGTCTCCAAATTGCTTCCTCAGCTTGTAAAAGCGCCCAGTCGCGGTCTTGTAGCCGATGTCAAGCTTCTGCATGATAATGTTGTAGTCGGGAATCTGGAATCAATCGTCAGCAGTGGAAGAATTGAAAGGATGACCCCACAAATGTCTAGCACCACGGGACTCACAGTCTTGCCACCGTTGTTCATGAAACAAAGCCACAAGAAGTACTTGTCAGCATCGTCGTTATTATGCCGGGCAGTGGCAGGAGGTGCCTTCTTTGGAGTGGATTTAGCAGACGAGCGTTTTGGGGTGGATTTGCGAGGGGCCTTTTTCTTGACCACTTTTTTCGGGGTGGAGATTTTGGTATCCCTGAGAAGATAAAAGATGATGTCAGCCACAGAAAAAGAGAAATGAGAAAAGGGATTCATGAGCTCTATTACATGGTGAAATGAAAAGCCTTTGTTGCACGTTGGGATGGGAGCAATCGGTGAACGAAAAGGTGGCTGAAGAGGGAGAAGATGAATTGTCGAGAAGAAAGAAGAAGAGGTGCTGAGAAGAATCAGCTTGAAGTTGGCTAGTGGCTTCACCTTGGATTCACTCTTGGGCTCGTCTTGTCATGACTATCTCTCTCTATGCAAACTCGAGTTCTTGTCTTTTTATTTTCAAACTTCTAGAAACATTGTCACCTTGGCATTAGTTGATACGTCTGGATCAGAAATGAGTACATGTATGCATGTAAGCTCTTCTCGAGCTACAAAGAGTATTCATCAGATTTAGATAGTTATCAAAAAATGAACTAAATATCAGCTATCTCAACCCGATATGACCGTGATTGATCCCTTCAAATGTCCATGCAATCTTCCTTGATATCATCATCGGATTCTGACTTGATGACGGCGTCAGTTTCAATTTTGATGCTCGTCTCAGGCGGTTCCTCCGATAAGACCTTGAAACTTTCAATTATTTCATCCTCAGACCAATCGTTGATTTCCTTCTTTAGACCTTTGCTGTCATTGATTTTGACCGGAGATCGTTCATTTGGCGATGTTGACTTTCCGCCTGGAGTATTCACGCTCTCAAAATAAGATTTGAGCCTGTAGAAACGTCTCTGGACACCGCCTTTTGAGAGGCCCAGGATGTTGCCAAGTTCTGTGTAGTCGGGAAACTAAAAGTTCTCAGATTTAGTACGTCCTCGAAGTGTTCAACTTGGAAAAGAATCAAGACGCAGGTGTGCCTCATCACTAGCATGAGGGAGGGCAACTTACCGGTTTCCCACCGTTGGTTCGGAAGGCATACCACAAAAGCATAGCGTCCTCGGTGGTAAATTTGGTAATGTTCGGTGGAGGAACAGATGGTGACTCTCTCGGTGCAGACTTAGGTGGTCTCCCACGGCGCTTGGCCACCTTTGTAGGCGTCATGTTTTCGGAAGACCTAGGTAGTGGTTTATAATAGTTAGTTAAACAGCAGAATTAGCAACATGGTGTTGACGCAACATACATAATGAAGCGAAACAATGGGTTTGCTGTTGTTGAAATGCGTAGGATAGAATAAGGAAGGACGTCAAGAATGAGGAGAAGAATGGAATTGAGTGAGAGAGATGGAAGAAGGAGATAGAAGGAAAGGATGGGGGAAGAAAAAAAGAAGAAGAAGAAGAAGAAGAAGAAGGAAGGAAGGAACAGTTTCTAGGGAAGGAAGTATAGACCAATTTAGGAAGGCGCGAATAATGCCCGAGGTCATCGCCCCTTCCTGTTTCTAGATATTATCTCATCTGAAAAGTCATTCACTCGGCTCAGCTTGGTCTTTTCTTCTCTCATCTCTTCATCAATCAATCTCATCTCAAATCTTGTGTTTATGTGAACTACAACACTCTCAATTTCTATCACCATGGGCTCCAAAGTGGAAAAGAAGACCTCCGAGGTTAAGACTACTCCCCTAAAAAAGGAATCTGGCCATTCATTAAAGTCTCCCAAGTCCCCCAAGACTCCTAAGACCCCTAGGACACCCAAAACTCCCAAGTCCGGGATCACGGATTCCCAGGTGCTCTTTCTATGGACTTGCTTAGAGAACAGCAGTATCATGAAGGAAGGCGGCGGAAGTGGCAGCAACAATGTGAGTATCTGTTCTAATGATTGGGTTTGTCTGGACTAACGAATGAGACAGATTAACTGGGATGCCGTGGCTGAAAAGATGGGTCTCCAGAAGGGAGCTGCTCTGAAGCGATTCTCGCGACTTCGAATCGCCATGAGAAACAAGGACTCGAAGACCGAGGAAGGTCCCCAGGAGGGTCAGACCCAGAAAGCCCAGGAGTCTAACCATCCGGATGAGCTCGAGGATGTTGATACCGAGGATGCGTTATTGGGCTGATATTTGTTGCAGAATCTGAGGCTTCGTGCATTTGCGACCTTCCTCTCTGGCAAGATTTTATTCGTTCTTTGCTCTGGTCATCTGGGTTTTAGTTAGTTTCAAGGGACAATTTTCATTTACGGGACATGCAATGGGCATCGTGGATTGAACTCAGGGTCGAGACTGTTTAGTATCTAGGACCAATCTACTACTTTCTACTTCTCCTTGTTGTCTTTGCCATTATCTTTGTAGATTATTTAGTAGCGCTTTATGTTACCAGTATTTTCAGCCTACAGGCTCAAAGCTAGAGTAGAGAGATGCAGCTGCAATGAATGTTGTCATCGATATAAACAATGGCGGCCATTGAGCCCTGCAGGATGGGTTCTTCCTGCAAACTTCTAAGCTCATGCTTCACTTCCTCTACCACATTCAACAACATAACTACTTCCAATTACCCCATCTCTACGAGTTTGTCCTCAACACTTGACTATCACCGTCTCAACTCATCTACTCAATTTAACCATGGCTCGTCCCAAATCCACCAAATTGGAGAAAAAGCCCAAGGCTCAGCAACAGAAACAGCCGAAGAAACCACAGAAACGTGCCTGTATCATCGAGGGTAACCAAGTCGAAAAGGACCTCGTTTTTCTATGGATGTGCTTCGAATGCAGCGGAGGCATACAGGAAGGACAAAGCACGGTAATTCCAATTTCATTTCCATTTTACTGTTCTCGTTGCTCGGATCCAGGCTCGAGCGAGGCCTCCGTTGACTGTGGCTAACTATCATATTATCACAACGGCACAGATTGATTACCATGCCCTCGGCAAAGAATTGGGAATTACAATCTACGGTGCCAGGAATCGCTACTATGGCGTCCGTTCCAGAATCCTGAAGCTGAAAGCAGCTATCACGGTGGCCGAGAATCCAAGGGACAAGGTACCCGAGGGGAAAGGTGCCCAGCAGAACGCGATTGCTACCACGGAGCATGATGATTCAATTGTCAAGGATGAAGGTGACCACCAGCTGGTCGATGAGAACGATGAAGACGAGGCTGTCTGAGTTGACCGTGTTGTGTCATTGAAAGTGTTGCTATTCCTGAGAGTTATGGAGTGGAACGAGTTCCCAAGCCTTTGATTTTTAGTTTCCTAATGTTTTTATGGATCTAACGTTCATTAAGCCATTTCAAAAGGTGCAATCTGTTTCTCACTTGACAATTGTCAAGTCTCTCTTTCGCGCGATGATTTCTCAAAGTTGATTTCAATGATTCAAGAATACTCTAGTTTGAAAGTAGGACTACTTGTCCTCTACACCTTGCGAGCAATTATTATTGAACGAGAAAATTATTTCTGAGTTTCATTCCTTCATTATAATAGGGATAGATTTTGGGCTTAAGACTGGCCTAATGCCTTTTGCAATGACTCTTTGACTGCCTCCGCTAGAACAGTATGCGCTCCCCGAGCAGCATTCACAGCACCATCTATTAATGCTTCATGGCCACTCCGTTCATCACCAGCAGCGAGGGAGGCCTTGGAGCTATCGCCCTTGAGCCAAAGTTCTGTAATCTCATCTCGGGCAGGCATGTATGCTACCACACAAGCAGAGACAATAGAACGATGCTCGGCCGGGTCTGTATCCAGCATCAATTTTGGCGCAGTAGAAGGAGATTCAGTCGAGTCATCGGAGACAAGAGCAGCCACGCCGCCAGATACAAGATCAAGACAATCGATATGCGCGTCGGCAATTGCCGCAGATGCAGCGCTAATACAACCCGCAAGAACATTCATCATACCCCACGAGGCATCATGCGAATCCGGTGCATCACCCCACCAGCGATCATCCTCCGCTTCAAGAATGGTGATGGTAATATCCAGGCCACTCTTCGGCCAACGCTCGGCGATAATGGCACCGCGCAGAGCTGTTTCGAGGTGGACGCCCAGATCGCGCTCACTCGAATCACGGACGTGGCCCTTGCGCTTGCGAGCCGCAAATGGTGCGAACTTGACATGTGTTGTTAAGACAAGGTTTGGAGAGAAGGCGGCTGATCGAGGCAATGGCTTTGGTCCATGGACTGTGCATGCGAGCTTCAGAGCTGAGGAAGGCGGGATTAGAGATTTAGGATTGGCGCGAGCGGCTGCGAGAGAAGCAGAAGGTTCAAATTCAAGATATGAGGAGCCCGAAGCTGAAGGGATGAGTCCAGTCTTGAGGACTATAGAGTCACATATTAGCATGATTCCATTTCCTATCAATGTAAGGTCGTGCATACAGATTTTCCTGAGCTCGGTAGGTTGTCGTTGACGCTGTGCGCGGTCTCCGGCACCTGTCCCAGAATGATGCAGTGAGGCATATACCGGGGGTCTTGTCCCACCCGGTGGCCCATTGACTCGTCTTCTGTCATTCATCGTGTACAATTTGCAAGTTCGACAAAGTTAGGTCTTCTACGGCGTCGAGGCCAGAAACGGAAATCCACGAGTTTGCACTGTTTGCGCGGGGCCCCACCCGCCTGACGAGCTTTTCTCGTTTTTCTTCGTCGATTTGCTTTCTTCTTTCTTCCACACCTCTTCATCTTGTTTACCCTCAGGATATGAAGCACTTCTTATGGTGAAGATGCTTCTCCTGAGGTCGAACTGCCTTTTTCTTTCCTCTTTACTAATTACCTTTCATGTGAGTTCACCTGCTTCTACACTGCCAATCCTTACCCCCGTCTTTTATGAGGAAAACGATCCAAATCTCTGTTCGGCGACCAAAAATGGGCCAAGAACAACATGCACTACCATCTGATGGACAACACACTATGCCAAAATTGTTAGCTCAATATTTTTTACTTGCATTGAAGCTAACCATTGTTAAAGACAGGAATTGATTCAATCCTACTGACTTGCTTCCAAGCACGTCGTCCACAGTCCTAACTCTCATGGTAAGCCTACATTTTTTTTTCTTGTTTTATTTTGAAACCCCTTTTGTGATGAGAAAAATTTTTCAGTTCTGCTTCTGCAAAATTTTTGAAGATAACAAAAAATCTTACCAAAAACTCCTGATCCTGTCTATATCATTGCCATTGTCTATGTCATTCATCGTCGACGTTCGTTGCTGACAGTCAAAGAATTTTCCAGGTTTCTCATAATCCCGCCTTTTGACATTTGTCGCCGACTCCTCGCCAAAAGGTACGGAAACTTGTTACATCTTCCATCACTCCCTTTCATGATGACAACTAGTCAATCCATTCAATGATCTCTCAGAGAACCGCCTCCCGGACTAGCACCCATACCGTGCAATTGTCAGCCAGGAGCAAAGTCACGATCCACCTCCTGCGACTCCCAAACTGGACCTCGGATATCCCTATGGACGTCCCTGGGAGGATGGTTGTGGAGCACCGGAGGATGTGGGCTTCATCGTCGCTTGTTACTGCTCCTGGTCCTGCCTCTTGTTTCAGTTTGGTTCTTGCAACGTCTGGCTTGTGTTGGTTCCCTCGGGCTGGGCTGATCGTCCGTCTTGGGCGCCAGTTTGGTCTTTGGGGCCAGCAGAGGATGGGATGAGTTAAACGGCTTGCTGATTATTCGCTTGTTCCACTTGCGAATTATGCCACTTGTGTCTTTCTTGATGACATTGTTATGCAATTGATGCTAACGAGACATGCAGGTATAATCATTAAAGAGACTTAAATCCTTGTAGTAATAGCGTTAATCCCATAGTTTCCCAATATTACATTGAACCATCACTTTGAATAGAATATTTTGAAATTTTTTCGAATCGAATAACCTAATAGTATTTATGACAAGAAGTAAAGGCAAAAAAAAAAGACATTGAGAGCGAAGAGTTGTCAAGCATCCATTCCTCAAGTCACCGAGGGTCGTCAACAGCAACCAAGGTAGCAAAAATAAAAAGCACACAACCCACCCAGCCCAATTCTAAACAGCCGTGGGAATCATATCTAAGGAAAAGACAAATTCCACCTCCATCCCCTTATCCTCAACACGTTCCTGCAAGACACAAGTAGGCATCTGTTGTGATTTTGTGATTCGTTGATCTTATGCGGATTTGTAGGTCACAAAATCAAAGCGAACGTGAAGTTCCGAAACACTGATACCATTCCGGCATTTAACATTGTCAGTCTATAACGATCTTTATCGCCCAGACGTAGTGATACATCTTTTCTTTCTTTATTCTTTATTGTCCTCAATGGCCTCAACTGGTGTTGTTGTGCCGTTGGATTGGGACATGCTATAGGGAGCCTGGAATCATGAAGTTAGGACCAATTGCTTCCTGTGAGTGCACCGAGAACCTTACGAGCACTTTCTTCGCATTGCATATCCTCCAGGCGAGATTCCGGACATTGCCATCTGCCCTGACGACCTCAGGTGCTAGCTCGACACCGAACCTATTGGACGTTATTAGCAATGATTTTGGAAGACAATGAACAGACACGAAGAACTTACATTTGGTGAACAGCAAACACGACACGCTTTGCAAACTTGCCATCCCTCTCGACAAGACCACCGAATTGCTCATCCACGGTTTCAGGTGCGATCTCTGGGTCTTGATCAAAGCAGTTGCGGATAACGGGCAGCAATGAAGTTTCAACGGTGGATTGCACAATGCTATCACTGTCGACAGTGGTATCATCTTCATCAAACCGATGAATGCGAATTTCAAAGGGTCTCGAGATGGCCATCACGTTGTGCATGCCATTGTGGTGGTAGCGAAGTTCGAAGACACCTTGGGTCCAGAACAACTTATCACCCGAGAAAACGACTTCACCAGAAGCAAGTTCCCGGCCTTTGCTACTCGACTTGACTACAACGTCACTGGTCACGATTCCCTTCTCGCAGGTGAGGTTGTCATAGGAGCCCTCGTTGGTTGCGATCCAGCGACCTTGAGAGGAAACTCTGGAGACTTCACGAGAGGTGTTGTCCGTGACACGATATATCCCGATCCAATCTTTTTTGCTGTGCGTCAGGGGTGCAGTCCACTTGACCTTGATTGGAGAACCGTATTCGAAGGTCAGGTTCTTCAAGTCGCCTCGTCGATCGAGAGGCATGCGGGCATTAGCACCTTCGCGACCCTTACCTAGCTCAGTCTCTTCAAGGGATTTGGCTTCAGTACCCTCCACTGACAACGAATAGTCGCTCATGTCAAGGCCAGCCAGGTCCGCATCGATACGGGAAATTGTAACACGGGCAGGATACTTCTGGAAAAGAGCCGTTGTGTCCTTGACAAAAGTGCTAACTCCCGCAGCCAGCTTTGGACGGGCATTATCAAGAAGCTCTTCGATGAATTCAAAGGACTCGTCAAACATTTTGTCCACACTTCCATGCAGTTGCTTTAAGGGAGGTGGGAGTGATTTCTTCAGATTCTTGACAACACCTCCATCCTGACGAAGGCTGCGACCATACAGTTTCTGCATATGAGGACGCTCAACAAATTGAATGAAGCCCAGGCTCAGGATATGGCTCAGCAGCGCTAAGAAAGTAACTGCACCACTGCTGGTGATAAGGACAGCACCCCAAACACCTGCAAGACCCAGAACACGCTCAGGATTGTTGAGGAAACGATAGATGCCATTGTAAGTTAGCTTGGGGGATTCGTCAAAGAAAAAGTCACCGTAGAACCAGCCAAATTCGCCGAGGGACTCGTAGATGCTGATCGATGTCCAAAGTTGCAAGCTAATCAAGCCCGCACCTAGGACATGCCGGAAGAGCACCAGGCCATAGCCCCAGTCTGCAGGGAAGTTATACATCTTCCAAACAGCAGCGATGAAACTGGCGTAGCACATGATCATACTTAGGTGATAAGACCCCTTCCATTGGCTCCATGCCTCATGCGGGGATTCGCCGAACTTAACAAAGTGTCTGGTCCATGCTTTGCTGTTAGACTGGTTGTTCAGCAGATATCCGATGCCTACAGAGAACCAGACGCGCCATACAACGGCGTTGGCCACAAAAAGAAATTGGTAGCGTGGGGTGGACGGGGTCAAAGCAGTGACAGCAAATACGAGCATCTGAACCAGCATGGTGGACGAGTCAGTGGTTCTATACAGATCCAGGTTATGCAGTCCCAGAAGGTTATGAACCGAAGGAGGTGGCTTGGCCAGATACGAAGACGCGTTGGGGGGAAGATCATCGAACGTTGGAGTTGGCGCAGTGGGAGTATCCAGGTCCGTAGGTAGGCTTGAAGACGAATCAACACAGACAGAGCGCTTGCGGGGTGGTGGCGGGTTGTAGGTCTTGTCGATGTGCGGGTTTTCCACGAGGACGAGGAAAGCAAATTGTGCTGCATGGGCAATGATGGAGATAAAAAGTACCTTGTAGCTCGCCGCCATCAGCGAGATACCGTAGTAACCCGCATAGCCGACTGAGTACATGGGGTGAGGAGCCATCTCGAAAACACCATCGAAGGTCAACTCCTGGTCGATGAGGTAGAAAAAATCACCCCAGTACCAGGCATAATCCTTGACTACTCTGTGGGCATCTAATTTGACCCAGAGGTTAAACAGCACAAGCACGATGCCGGCTGTCCACCGAAGGACGGTCATGAGAATGTTCTCATCCACCGGGTGATGCCCACATGCTATCGCGAAGAGACAATAGGAAGTGAAGTCACACATCAGAATCACGTCCACAAGACGCCTAAAGACAAGCCAAGTGTTGTATTCAATGGGTGCATTTTCGAACTTGTAATCGTGGGGAATCTTGGTTTCCAGCTCTCGCTTGATCCAATTATACAGAGTAGGGTGTGGGTTTCCCCCAGTGGCCGGATCGACAAAGATCTTGGTTTTCTCAGCCCATCTAATCAAGATCTTGTGGTGCGATTGGTGGTGAAGTAGCCATCCAATCCCTCCATTGTAGCCTGCGCGCCAAAAGAGATAGATGACAGCAAAGACCGGAACCTTGGCGCTTGGGGGAAGGGCCCAGAGGAGTAAAACATGGATGGCAAGTAATACTAGAACCACCACGTCCGAAAAATTCTTAGGTTCGGATGGCGAGAGCAGCTGGGAGACCATGTCATGGGTTTGAGGCACCGTAAACACTAAGAAACATCGCGAGAGCGGATTAGCGGGGAAAGCTCCATCATGGGACAATGGCAACTAGAGACCACGAGACACCCGAGGTACGACGCCATGGAATAACAATAGCAAGAATATATTTTTCAAATACACTTGCTTTGGAT
>Ga0209673_1000647_pt1 | contig 51600 bp, 64 predicted proteins | sample AraplaCol_mMS_r2_2_FD_184274 | JGI IMG/M metagenome (GOLD analysis project Ga0209673, IMG submission 184274) | Arabidopsis root microbial communities from North Carolina, USA - plate scrape MF_Col_mMS_r2 (SPAdes) (version 3) | ecosystem: Host-associated > Plants > Roots > Endosphere | place... | reverse complement strand
GCGGGCTCGACCGGAGAGTGGACTTCGACAATGCCGCCAACCGCACCCTCATCGGCGTTCGGGCACCGCAATTCGTCGGCGGCGTCATGGAGTTTTGAAACGCAAGGAGTCGAACATGAAGCTTGTCCTGTCCCATCTCCAAAAGATCCTGATCCGCGCCACTGCCGCAATTGCCGTGCTTGGCTTCATGCAGGCGGTTTACGCCGACGTCGCGCTCGCGCAAGCGACCAACCAGGCGTTCGCTCCCCTACAGACAGTCGTGCAGGCCGTCGTCGACTTCATCACCGGGCCCTTTGGCCGCCTCGTTGCCATCATCGCCGTCATTGGCCTTGGTTTCCTTGCCTTCGCCGGCCGTCTCAGCTGGTTCACCGCCGGGGCTGTCGTGCTTGGCATCGGCCTGGTCTTTGGCGCGCCGGCCATTGTCGATCAGTTGATATCCACCGTTGGAAACTAGAGCCATGATGACATCCGAAGATGACAAACCGCAGCTGACACCTTTGGTGATCGGGTTGACCCGCCCGCCAACACTCTGGGGCGTTCCATACATGGCAATGGTCATCGTCATCGGGCTGACAATTGTCGCTTGGCTGGCAAGCAATCAACTATGGTCGTTGCTGATTGCGCCAATTGCGTTTGCTGTTCTCTTCACCCTTTGCAGTCGCGACCCGCGCGCGCTCGATGTGCTGCAGGTGAGTGCTCGCCTCACCCCGAGGACACCGAACACGTCGTTCTGGGGCGCAAACTCCTATGGGCCATGATCATGCTTAGCGTCATCAGCAAAGAGCTCGGCTTCGGGGCCATCGGGAACCGCGAACGACAAATGGCTCGGCACATCCCCTATCTCCGGCACGTCGCCGACGGTGTTATCCGGTTGGAAGACGGTACCTTGATGAGTGTGATCAAACTTGACGGTCTGTTCTTCCAGACGGAAGACCAAGCGGAGATCAACATGCGCTCTGTCGTGCAGAACACGCTGATCCGGGCGCTTGGCTCTAGCCGCTTTTCCTTGTGGGCGACCGTGATCCGTCGCCGCGTCGAGCCCTCGCTCGACGGTGAGTTCGACGATCCCTTCCTCGCCGAGCTGGACCGTCGCTACGCATCTTCACTGGCCGGCAAGCGAATGTTCACCAACGAGCTTTACCTGACCGTTCTTCGGTCCGGCCTACGTGGCGCGCTGGGCTTCGGCGAGCGCACACGCCAGTTGCTTGCACAGTTGTCGGACCACGTTCCGCGAGACGACCTGCAGGAGGCAATTGGGGAACTGGAGGAGCTCACTGGCAACATAGCACGCGATCTCAGCAAATACGGACCTGCGGTTCTCGGAATTTCCACCCCCGATGGCGAACCTTATTCGCATGTGGCCGGTTTCCTGAACACGATCCTCACCTGTGGCATCCCTCGCAAGATGCGACTGCCCCGCATGGGCCTTTCGACCTACCTTGGTACGTCCAGGCTGCATTTTTCAAGGCGCACCATGCAGGCACAGGCAGCGATAAAGGAGGATGACCGCTTCGGCGCGATGCTCTCCATCAAGGAATATCCGCCGTTCACCGGTCCCGGCATGTTAGACGGGCTGCTTCAGGTAAACCACGAGTTCATCCTAACCCAGTCGTTCACGCTTGCCGACAAGCCGATCGCCCAGGAGCGGATTACCCGGCTCAAACGGCAGATCGGGGCCTCCGACGAAGCTGGCACCGATGTGGAGGCTGATGTCGATTATGCTTTAAACAGTCTCCTGAACCAGGAAGCCGTCTTCGGTTTCCATCATCTTTCGCTACTGTGTCTGTCCAGGGACATGGCCGGTGTCAACAAGTCGGTAGCCGACCTAGGCGCCTGCCTAACCGACATGAACGTCAACTGGTTGCGCGAGGACCTGAACCTTGAGGCCGCCTTCTGGGCTCAACTGCCAGGCAATCACTCCTACATTGCCCGACGCGCCATGCTGTCGAGCGCCAATTTCTCAGGGCTTTCGTCCATGCACAACTTTGCTGCCGGCATGAAGGAAAGCGTTCACTGGGGCCGGCCGATTACCATCCTGGAAACAACCAGCCAGACACCATACTGGTTCAACTTCCATCAGCGTGATATCGGCCACTTCCTTGTTACAGGGCCAACCGGGTCAGGCAAGACCGTGGCGCTGACCTTTCTCATGGCGCAGGCATTCAGGATCCGGCCCACTCCTCGCGCCGTATTCTTCGACAAGGATCGTGGCGCGGAAATATTCATTCGCGCGATGAATGGCGCCTATGAAGTCCTTTCGCCTGGAAGGCAGACGGGGTTCAATCCACTTCAGCTTAAAAACACCGGACAGAACCGGGAGTTTTTGCTGCGGCTCCTGAAAGCAATGCTGCGCAATCCTGGCGGTGGGCCGTTTGACCAGGAGGAAGAAGATACGCTGGAGAGCGCCGTCGTAAGGCTCATGCAGGAGCCTGCTGCAGAACGGACATTATCAAATTTCGCCGGACTTTTGACTGGCCGGGCACGTGCCAAGCAGAATGATCTTCATGCCCGGCTTCGTCCCTGGATCGACGGCGAAAGGGCTTGGCTCTTCAATGCTCGCCACGATGTCCTGTCCTTTCGCGAACGGCATGTCTTCGGGTTCGACATGACGAGCATTCTGGACAGTGACGAGGTGCGCACGCCAGCGCTGATGTACATTCATCATCGCCTCGAGGAACTCTTCGACGGCACGCCCGTGATGATCTTCATGGACGAGGGATGGCGTCTGTTAAGGGATGAGGCCTTTTGCGACTTCATCGTCGACAAGATGAAAACCATCCGCAAGCTGAACGGAATTATCGGCTTTGGCACGCAGTCGGCCGCCGACATCGTGCGTTCGCAAGCCGCCCACACATTGATTGAGCAATCGCCCACCCATATTCACTTCCCCAATCCGCGCGCCGACCATGAAAGCTACGTCCGCCACTTCGGTCTGACGTCGAAGGAGTTCAACTTCATTCGGGCCACGGCTCCGGAGAAACGCACATTCCTAATCAAGCACGGTAACGACAGCGTCATCGCCAGGCTCGACCTGTCCCTCATGCCAGATCTGGTCAAGGTTCTTTCCGGACGCAAGGAAACCATTGAAGAATGCGAGCGGCTTCGCAATCAGTTCGGCGATGATCCGACAGCCTGGATTGCCCGCTTCTGCGGTTGGGGGCATGGATCATGACCGCCTGTGCTGCCGGATCCTGTTTCACACTCTCGATGCTTGCCTTCGCCCTTGCAGGCCTGGTTGCAGTGCCCGCCTCCGTCAAGGCCGACGTGCCCACGGTCGATTCTGAAACACTTGATCTACGCGAGCAACATGACCGCGCAGTCGGCAAACTCGAAGATACCGACCATGATCGCTACATCATGAACGCGTCGGTGACCTGTTCGATGTATCGACCGGCACATCGCAACGATCCGGTGGGCGCAGCACGGGCAAATCCGGAAATCGCTGGCCTTGTGCGGCGCATTGCCCGTGAGGAAGACGTAAACGAGAACGAGTTTCTTGCGCTCGTCTACCAGGAAAGCCGCTTCAACCCTTGTGCCAGATCAACAGCCGGCGCGACTGGGCTGGCTCAGCTCATGCCCGAGACCGCCGCCGCTGCGATCACGAAAGATTGGCTCCCGGCATTTGGTGGAGCGGACAAATCCGCAATCCCCTTGAACTTCGGCGGTGGAGAAACCGCGTTCAGCAACATGCGCTCCTCGACGCTGCTCGCCATGGGCACCACCGCCTCGACATCGGCCAGCCTCGATGGCGTGGCGAGTTGGTACAGGCAATTTGGCGCCGTCCAAACGGGGACGCAGCAGCAGAGCTTCGATTACAACTCCGCCGCACGCAGCGCCAATCTCGAGATGATGAATCATATAATCAAGCTCACGACCGCGATGGCCGAGCTGATCAATTCTCGCAATTCCGTTGCCTCGGCCGACCTCACGGGCGCCTCCCGCTCGTCGGGCGTTGGACAACGGCAGGCACGCGACACCATCGCACTGTGCGATCCGCGACAAGATCTTGTGTGGAGCGCCAAGGCCAAAGCCTGCGTCAAGAAGCGATCCGATGTGAGCCAGGTGCAGCTCTTGCTGCAGCCCCTATGATGGAGAAGTCAATGAGACATGAACTGCTGACGGCCTGCCTCCTGCTTGTCCTGCCACCAGCTGCCCTTGCCGATGTACCCGTTATCGATAAGACAAATTACAAGGTGGCCAAGCAGACTGCCGACACCACGAACAAGATCCTCGACACCAACAGAGACATCCTGAAGACTGTTCAGGACACTTTGAACGCTGTCACTGGAAACCGTGGCAGTGTCTCAGCCCCGCTGAAAGATCTGGCAGTTGGCAGCGGCTTCAGTGCTTCGTCCGTGCCCTCCATAGACGGCATTTTGAAGCAGGGCGTGCCAAACTTCGGATCAATGAATGGCGATGTCGCAAAAAGCGCGACCACCTTCATCAACGGGTTGCAACTTGTCAAAAGCCTGTCGGGAAAGAGCGAAAGCAACTTCTCCGGCGATAAATCCTATGAGCAGCTCGTCAACACCGTGCTCGGCGTATCTGCCCTCATTAACGGTTCCCAGGAAGCAATCGTGGCGCGGCGCGCTGCCTTTGAACAGGCAGGCACGCATATCGGTGCAGCTCAGGACATCAAGGGATCGATCGACCAGAATACCCAGCTTCAGGTGCAATCCGGCCTGACCCTCAACGAGATGATCGGGGTGATGAATGGCGCAGTGACGTCGCTGCAGGCCGAGAACCAGCGCCGTCTCACCGATATCTCGAATACCAGGAAGATGCTGAGCTACGGCAACTAGAATGATCAGAGGACTTATGACTGTCGCGACCTGCACCGTTTTCCTGGCGGGATGCGGAACCGCAAAGGAGAAGTCGGCTCCATGCAAAAGGCCGTCTGTCGACCTTATGTCATACGCCCCTGATCCCAGGAAAAACTGCGGCGACATGCATCGCATCAATGACCCTGAGATCGCATTTTCCGCAATTGGCGTGGTCGATGCCGGCACCCGACACGGGGTCTGGTGATGCAGGATTTCCTTGGCGACCTCCTTCACCGCATCGAAGAGACTGGCTCAAGTTTTTCAGCGCAGGCCTACACAGTCGTCGGCGATGAGCTCATGCCGCTCCTTCGCCTCATGGTCATGGCCTATGTTGCCTGGTACGGCCTCCAGCTCATAATGGGCACGTCGCGGCTCTCCGTTGGAGAGGTCCTTGGGCGTATCATCAGGATGATTGTCATCCTCGCCCTTGCAGGCTCCTGGGAAAACTTCAACACCTTCTTCTATCACTGGCTGAGCAATACGCCCGAAGACGCTGGCCGCGCCATTCTGGCTGCCTCAGGCACCGGAATTACCGAGCCAACAAACGGACTGTCACAGATCTGGAAGACGGCCAATGAGGCAGCCTCTGTGTTTGCTGAGCAGTCGGGTTATTTCGCGGTCCTGCCAAGCATGATTGGGGGCTTGATCATGGCCGGCGCCGGAATTTTCATCGCAATTGCGCTCGCCATTCTCATCCTTGCCAAGGTCATGCTTTGGGTCCTCATCGGCACTGCGCCGATCTTCATCGCGTGCATGCTTTTTGACAGGACACGGGCTTACGGCATGGGTTGGTTCAACCAAGTGTTGACCTACGCGCTCATCCCGTTGTTCATCTACGTCATCGCTGCCTTCCTCATTGCTGCGATGGATCCCGAGCTGACCAAGATCGATGCCGCCAGCAATTCCCGAACTCTGACCCTTCCTGATGTTGCCGGCTTCCTGCTTCTTTGCCTCGCCGGCGGATTTGTCATGCTCTACATCCAATCAATCGGTCAAGGGATTGCCGGCGGCATTGCCTTCGGCGTTGGAAATGCAGCCTTCAGGACATCGAGATTTCTGGGCCTGCAGCTCCCATTCGCTGCCACGCGTGCTTCGATACGTGGCGCAAAGACCCCATTTCCCGTCGGGAAATCACTCTCAAACCGCTTTACAAGCAAGGGTGATCGTCCCGACGCGTCCGCCGCGCGCGACGCCATGCAAAAAAAAATCTCCGGCCACGGCCTGCCTGGCCGATGACCAAGACAAAGGCTTGAACCATGGCTGACAAAGCGGGACTAGATCTGATCACCTACTACCAGAGCGGTGATATCTGGGAGCAGGAGATCGTCAAGAAGGCGAAACGATCACGAACGCTTGCCTGGTTCGTGAGCTTTGTCTTCGGCTGCATTGCCTTGCTGAGCCTTCTGGCGCTCGTCCTGCTTATTCCCCTTAAAAGCTTCGAACCTTACATCGTCGAAGTCGACAAGAACACCGGCTACCTCGAAGTCAAGACCGGCCTCACGCGGCCTGCCAATCTCAGCGAGCAGCAGGCCATCACCCAGGCCAACATCGTTCGCTTCATCCGGGCCCGCGAGGGATACGATCCCTATTCGATTGAAGAAAATTTCGCGATTGCCGCGTTGCTTTCAACCGGAAATGCCGCCCGTGAGCTGCAGGATCTTTACAGCGCATCCAATACCAGAAACCCCGCAAGGCTCTTTGGCAAGAACAAGAAAGTCACGACCGAAATCGCGTCCGTCACCTTTCCGAACAGCTCGACCGGGATTGTCCGTTTCGCAACAGTTGAGATTTCCGAGACGGATTCAATCCCGCGCCATTGGATCGCCGTGGTCCGCTACCGCTATACCGACACGCCGGCGATCAATGAATGGCGGTTCGAAAATCCACTCGGTTTTCAGGTCTACGACTACCGGCGCGACCAGGAAACCGTGACGGAGAACGACCCGTGAGGACCTGCTCAATGGCAACCGCAGCATTTGCTTTCCTGATGCAATCGCTGCCGGCGACAAGCGCAGAGACGCCGCTGGCCGGACGACTTGATGCACGTGTGACCCGCGTTGTCTATCAGCCGGAAAACGTTGTTCGGGTTTCGGCCACCTACGGTATCTCGACGATGATCATCTTCGACGAAGACGAGACGTTCGAGACCATCGCGGTCGGCGACACCGAAAGTTGGGACGTGGTACCGACCGACAAGGGCAATATTCTCTTCGTCAAGCCGAAGGCCAAGAATGTCACCACCAACTTGAATGTCGTGACCACAAAGCGGCTCTACTATCTGGAGCTCAACGACTATGCGCCCGAGGATAAACGGCAGGTCTTCGGGATCCGCTTTGTCTACCCCGACCGGGACCTGAACCGGACGCTCCTGAAGCAAGCCGAAGCGCGTGCCTCCTATCCGAACATCACAGGCATCGACAAGGCGAACGTCAACATCAACTATTCATTTTCCGGCGATCCCGGCCTGAAGCCGCTGATGGTGTTTGACGACGGCAAGAAGACCTTTTTCAGGTTCGGGGCGACTGTTCCGGCAATCTTTGCCGTCAACAGTGACTTCACCGAAACGCTTCGTAATTTTCGTCGCGAAGCGGACTATCTGATCGTCGACGGTATCGCGACCCAGTACACGCTTCGCGACGGCAAACGGTGGACCTGCATCTTCAATTTGGAAAAGCCGGATTTTGGTCAGCCGGATCCGGCGATACTTGGGCCAGCCCCCGATGGCCAGGCAAGCTTTCGAAGAAGGAGCGGCAATTGATGCAGCGGTCGCCGGAACTGGAAGCCATGCTCGCAGCCGATGATGCTGAAGTACGAGACCGGCGCGGTCGAAGAAAGCAGCTGTTCGGTGGCACCGCCCTTTTTCTTGGCGGGGCGGCCCTTGCCTACGCCTTCGTTCTTTTACCACAGAAGCAGGCTCAAAAGGCGCTGCAAGGAGACGAGGAGTTCTCCACGACGACCTTCAGGCCGCCGTCGTTCCTGCGCGAAGAAAGAAAGGACGCTACGCCAGAGCCGGCCGACAACATTATCCGGATCCCGGAGCCGCCTCAGGAACAACCGGCACCACCGTCGGACGTAACAGAATTTGAAGTGCCTCCCCCGCCGACTGCAAACACCGCCGTCGCACCGGCAGCTGAAGAAGAGTTGTTTCCGCAACGATATCTCTCCAAGCAGATCGTCGTGGACAATGCTAGGACCGGAAGCGATGCGACGTCGGAGATGAGCAACGGCACCGGTTCAGCTGTCGTCGCCGGTGAGGATCGCAACAGCAAATTCCTGGCTGCCGCTACGACGATGGCCGACCGGTCGGCCAAGGCGCGTAAAATTCCCCGCATTGATGCGCTGGTGCCCGAGGGGACCTTGATTCCTGGAATCCTGGAGACGGCAATCAACAGCGATCTTCCGGGGCAGATTCGCGCCATCACATCGAAGGACGTCTATTCCTTCGATGGGCGCCGCACCTTGATCCCGGCCGGCACCCGCCTGATCGGTGAATACCAATCGGACGTCACCCGAGGCCAGAAGCGGATCTTCGTGATCTGGACACGGTTGCTGCGCGATGATGGTGTTTCCGTGCGATTGAACAGCATAGGCTCTGATAGCCTCGGCCGCTCCGGGCTGACCGGCGTGGTCGACAACAAGTGGCGCGAGCGCTTCGGCTCGGCCATCCTGCTCTCCGTCGTCGGAGCCAGCTCGTCCTATCTGACCGGCTACGGGAGCAACCAGTACCGGGTCGGCAGCGATGGCAGCTCGCGATCCGATGAGGCGGCCGATCTCGCCCGCCAGACGATAGCCCAGGGCTTTTCCGACATGGCCAACCAGGTTCTGGCCGAGAACCTCAAGATTCCACCGACAATCAGCGTTCACCAGGGCGAGCGCATCTTCGTCTATGTCCGCCAGGACCTCGATTTTTCCGCGATGTATGCGGATCCGGTCGAAGAGGCACTGAAGGAGATCAAGCATGAGCGAGGCATCGACAAGATCCGTCGCCGGTAACGACCCGCATTACTTCCTGCGTCGCGCACTTTTGCCTCTGGCAGATTTTCTCGAGGATCCACGCGTCATGGAAATTTCCATAAACCGTCCGGGCGAAGTCTTCATTGAACGCCTTGGTGCCTCGACCATGGAGTTTCATGCAATCCAAGCGCTGACGGGTCCGCAAATCGAACATATCGGGGAGCGCGTTGCCGCCGCCAGCAGCCAGTTCATCAGCCGCGCCAATCCGATGTTGAGCGCTTCACTACCCTCCGGCGAACGGATCCAGATCGTGCTGCCGCCAGCTGCGCCGGACGGCGGCTCGATCTCGATCCGCAAGCAGATCGTCAATGATTTTACGCTCGCGCAATATCGAGACAGCGGCGGTCTGGACGAAGTTTCAGTGAGTGTCGGTGGGCCAAGCGAGACGGAGCTGCGCCTGATGGCGTTGCTTCAGAGCGGCTGCGTTCACGATTTCATCGAGGCGGCCATCCGCAGTCGCGTTTCCATGTTGATCAGCGGCGGCACCTCGACTGGGAAGACCACGTTCTTGAACGCCTGTCTCAAGACGGTTGACGAACACGAGCGTATCCTGACACTCGAGGATACACGCGAGCTTTTTCCGCCGCAGCGCAACTGTGTCCATCTCCTTGCCTCTCGCGGCGACCAGGGAACGGCTCATGTAACGATCCAGTCGCTACTGGAGGCATCGTTGCGCATGCGTCCTGACCGGATTTTTGTTGGTGAGATCCGGGGTGCCGAAGCCTTCGCCTTCCTTCGCGCCATCAATACGGGCCACCCGGGGAGCATGTCGACGGTGCATGCCGACACGCCGATGGGTGCCTATGAGCAACTCGCCATGATGATGATGCAGGCCGGGATCTCTTCCGGTTTCTCAAAGCCGGATCTGATGTCCTACATCCGCATGGTGATCCCGATCGTTATCCAGCTGCGGCGCGACGGGGGACGCCGGGGCGTGTCGGAGATCTATTATGCGCGGCAACCCGGATGAGCCGATCTTATCTCCTGATCTATCTGTTCGTCTGCCTGCTGATCGCGCTCGCCACCTGGATGCTGAGCTACAGCCTCATTCTTCAAATCGTATGGAAGGACGGCAGGATCTTGAGGTTGATGACGACAACGGATCCGTTTGCGCCATTTCGCCAGTTTCTCATCTATGCGGACAATCGGTCATTGCAGCACGTCGGATTGGCCGCAGTCCTTCCGGCAATTGTCGTGGCCGCTGCTGCTGCCGTCTTCGGGATGCGCCGTCCAACCAACCCGCTCGGAGATGCCGCTTTTCAGGACACCGTCTCGTTGAGGCGCGCAGGCTGGTTCCGCCGCGATGGGCACATCTTTGGTCGGCTACGCGGCCGCATCCTTCGCCGCAAGGATGATCGTCACCACTTGGTCATCGGGCCCACTCGCTCCGGCAAGGGGGTTGGCTATGTGATCCCAAACGCCCTGATGTTCAAGGGCTCCATGATCGTAACGGATCTGAAGGGCGAGATTTTTGAACGGACCGCCGCCTACCGCAAAGCGGCAGGCAACCAGGTCTTCCTCTTCTCTCCAGGCTCATCAAGAACTCATCGCTGGAACCCACTCGACTTCGTGCGGTCCGATCGCGGCGACCGGACCATCGACATCCAGAACATGGCGGCAATTCTCATCCCCGAGGCGGCTGGGTCGGACAATGCTATCTGGCAGGGTCTGGCGCAGCAGGTGATTGCCGGCGTCATCAGTTATGTTCTGGAGAGCCGAACCTTTCACAATCGGCGCAACCTCGGCGAGGTCAGCGCCTTCTTCAACGCTGGCGAGGACCTGCAGCTCCTGATGAAATCAATAACGGAACGTGAGCAGGACCTCTCCCGTTTCACCCTCGACAGTTTCAACGCCTACATCGCGCTCAATGAACGTGCCGCCCGCTCGGCACTTCTCGATATCCAGAAGGCGCTGGCGCCATTTCGCAACGAACGCGTCCTCGCCGCGACTGCGGTGACCAACATTGATATCGCCTCGCTGCAACGTCGCCCGGTGACAATCTATCTTGCGCCAAGCATCACCGACATGAGCATCCTTCGGTCTCTTCTCACCCTCTTCGTACAACAGCTGATGGATCTCGTGACCCGCGATCACGATCCCCACGCTCTGCCCGTCTACTTCCTGCTCGATGAGTTTCGGCAGCTGAAGAGGATGGACGAAGTTCTCAACAAACTTCCTTATGTCGCAGGCTACAACATCAAGATGGCTTTCATCGTCCAGGATTTGAAGAGCATCGATAATATCTACGGCGAAACCGCCCGCCACTCGTTGCTCGGCAATTGCGGACTGCAACTCATCCTTGGTGCCAACGATCAGGCTACGGCGGAGTATGCCTCACGCTCGCTGGGCAAGCGCACCATCCGCTATCAATCGGAGACGCGGACGATCGGAGTCTTCGGTCTTCCCCATCGAACCAAGGTCGAACAGATCCGCGAACGCGACCTGATGATGCCGCAAGAGGTTCGGCAAATGCCGGAAGATCGGGCAATCCTGCTCGTGGAAGGGCAAAAGCCGATCTTCCTTCGGAAGTTGCGCTACCACGCCGTCGAACCATTCAAAAGTGCCGCGGCGCAGCGGCTTCAAACGCAGGTGGAGATTCCTCATGTCGAATTGCCGGACGTGCCCGTGCTGCTGGTCACACAGGCGCAGCTTGAGGACGAAGCGGCTGATCGCGAACACGAGCTGCCTTCGCCGATCTGGGAAGCTGCGCCAGCGCCAAGCGCCACGACAAGGTCCTTAAATGACGAGAGGCACGTTCTGCCTCACGGCGCGATTGAAGTTTCAGCCGACCCGGCTGCCGAGGCACGGCTTTCCGAGACTGCTTTTCGACTTGAAACAGCAGTGGCAAAAGCCCTTTTGGATACCGCTCTGACGACAGCGCAACGTGCTAGCATCCATGATGTCGTTAGAATTACGGTGCCCGATGCGGATGACGCGGACCTTGATGCAATCGACGACACAGCCATATAAACGGCACCGCGATCTGGCGGCACCCATGATTGGCTCACGGGCGCGCCGACAAATCGCCTCCTTAAGACATCAGCGCCTACCACTGGGCCACCGCCTGCGTCGCCAATCAACCCGCCGGCAAGCACGCAGGCCATCTAGCATCCTTGCGCCGGTGTATGTCGACGGCGTGCGATCGACCGGCCGTGCCCCACGGCAAGCGCCTTTTCTGACCTGTCAGCTAGCCCGAGCTAGTCCCTGTCGTGCGGTAACGCGGCCTCGTTTCAGGGTGAGCCCTGTTCGACAAGCGGCAGTACCCTCGTTACCAGCCACAGGCCGAGCGTTTCAGCGAGGACGCCGTGGCCCTCTCGTGGGCGCAACGATCGAGCGGAGAAACCGTCCGGTGGACGTCCCGCGATAATTGGCATTGCCGATGTCTCTTCGATGGGACGCCCAAGGCGGTCTCGATGAGGCTTGTCTGACCCAAGACCGCCTCGCCCTGCTCGGCTCGTCCGGCATGGCGCAACGGCCGGCTCGTTTTCTTCCCCTGCCGGCCAAGGCCGGCATTCCTCGCGGTCGCAAGAAAGCCTCGGCCAGGCCGTCCTCCACTTCGTTGCGGTCTGTCAGATGCGCGCCGCCCGTCTTTGGTCTCGTCGACAGCCATCGAGGCCGCGATGGGCGCGGCCCGATCAACAGAAGGAATACAGCAATGGCAACCATCGGCTCTTTCACCGCCTCCAGCGATGGCTTCACCGGCACGATCAAGACCCTCAACCTCAACGTCAAAGCCAAGATCGTTCGCGTCGAACGCTCGTCGGACGATGCCCCGGACTTCCGGGTCTTTTCCGGAAATGTCGAGTTCGGAGCCGGATGGCAGAAACAGGCCCGCGAGAGCGAACGCGACTACATCTCCGTCAAGCTCGACGATCCTTCCTTCGCATCACCTATCTATGCGACGCTCGCCGAGGTCCAGGGGCAGGCAGGACTGCAGCTCATCTGGTCGCGCAGCGCCCGCAGATAAGCCATCGAATGAAGCCCCGCCCGACCGAAGGCGGGGCTTTCTCCTGTCACCTGTTGAGCGCGCCGTTCAGTGCCTTTGCCGGCGTAAAGGAGAGCTTCTTTGCAGCGGCGAACTTGACCGTTGCACCAGTCGCCGGATTGCGTGCCTCGCGCCCGGCCGTCTGCCTCACCTTGAACTTGCCAAAGCCTGGCAGCAGCGTTTCCTGACCTGCCACAGCAGGATTATGCGATCACCGCCTCCACGACCGCTTTGGCCTGTGTCTTGGTCAGCCGGTACTCGCCTGAAATTTTATCTGCGATTTCATTCGTCGTGGTCATTCAAATCTCCAATTGCGCCACCCCTTTGCCTTTGCCATTGACCCCTTGCAAGGAAAATGGCCGCGAGGCGAATTTCACGATAAAACAAGGATCGCGGTCGCTCTTGCGTTTGCAGCAGCCACTTCATCCGTCGCTTCGGAGGGGAAGTGGCGGCATCTCGCCATTGGCGACACGCCAAACCCATGCCGACAAATCAGGCCTTTCTCCGATCATCTCCTTGAGTGCTGCCTCGAATGCCTGATCGGCCGAAGGCGGCACGATGTAGAGCGCCAGCGGCTGCGGCTTGGCCTCCGGCAACGTCGCATTGGCGAAGGGTTGGCTACGTGGAAGATCGAAACGCAAGTTCTTCACTGACCTTGACTTCAGCCGCGCCAAACGCTGAACGAGACATTGTTCATGGGCGCTTTCAACAGGCAGCCACTCTTCGCTCGCGCTCATGAACGCGGCCTCGTGGACGGTGATGACGTCCGCGGCAGCAGCGCCAATGGTCGCAATCATCATCAAATGCGAAGTCTTATTGGACTTCCACAATGCCAGCTCCGGCTCAAAGCGACGCTCGACACTGTTCCAGGTCTCCTTGGCAAGGTGAAGGCGAAATCCCGGCATGTGCTTGATCACGATCTGCCGGCCCTTGCGCGCTTCGACGAAGTCCTTCACCTCGCCGACTAGTATCATCAGGTGCTGTGACGCTGACCCGAGAGACGGCTGGAAAAGGTTTCCAAGTTTTTTGGCGCGCCGCTGCTCGATCGCCGCCTTGTCTTCAGATCTGAAAGGCTCGGGGATCAACAGGCGCCCGTGCAGAGCTTCGCCTCGGACTGTCATGCGCCCTGCCGCTTCCAGCAGATGGTGATAGACCTGCCACCAATGTCTCTTACCCTTCCAATGAGCCGTCCAGTCCGTCAGGCCGCTTTCATGCCACAGGAAATGCAGAAGAGCGCGCAACGAGAGCCTCTTGCCATCGATCCGGACACTGTCGGAACCGTTTCCGCTGGCGTCGGCACGGGTGGTTTTCCTCCGCCTTGACAGCGCAAAATCAAGTTTCAATGAAGCCACTCCCTCGGGTCCATTCACCTTGATTGCCGTTCCCATCAATGGGCCTAGTCCCGACAGCTCGAACGGAAGTTCGTAGGAAGGGCACGCCGGATCGTGACGGCCACCGCTTAGCGGCATGCGCTTAATCACAAGCTGGTCGCCGATGTGAGCTATGTACATTTCGACGCCAGGCTTCTGGCAAAGGCAATATGGCCTGACCCGTCGACGATAGGCGTCCCCAAGGAGATGGGGAAAGGCCGTGTGATCGTCGCTGCACTCCACACCGTCAAACCGAAAGCGCCTAGTCATCGCAGGACCTCTCGAACGAGGCGAAGAGATGGGTGCCACACGAGAGGGAAACCTGTCTGCTCAGACCGACCTATCGTGCCAGGCGGACAAAGCCAGTTCAAGGCCGTGCGGCCCCTCCAATTTTCCCTCCGCTTCGTTGCACTGCGCTGCGACAAAATCGGTTCCTCCGCACGCCGGCACTGCCGGGCGCATATGCGCACCTTGAGCTGGCCCTCCCCGCCACGGCTGCCGCCATCATCTCTCACATCAGTCATGGAGACGACGATGACCATCGACCAGCACATCGAAGAACTGCGCGCCGAGCTGCGAAATGCCGAAGCCCCGAAGGATCGGCAGATGATCGAAGCCGAACTCGAACTGGCCATTGCCGAGCGCGAAATCATCTGGGCCGAACTCGACGGCCGAGCCGATCCCGATCCGCCGTTCTGAGCCGGCCATGCCGCTCGCAACACTTGCGGGATCGTTGGGATTCGGTACTTCGAATTGATGAACGACTGCATGATCGCGCTCATTTTTCCGTCATTCGCATGAGATCCTTCGCATCAATTGCTGTATCACTGCCTCCGAGACAGAAACATCTTGTCGCATTGGCCAGCCCTTTGCCTCTTCCTTCCGGCGTCGCCCGCATCGTCGGCACATCAAAACTCCACGACCAGACACCCCGAGAGTTCAAACTATTATAGTTTGTTATTCCTTCCGGTCCAGCTCGTGCCTTTTGGATGGGGAATGGCTTTCGCATTGGCTGGAACTTATACGCGGACCGGTTCCAAATAGATGGCTTGTTCATTTGTTTTCCCGCTTTTTTGCAGCTCGCAAAACAAACGCGTGACCAAACAGGGGCCTAGCGCGACAGCACCCCAGAGCGTGATGTCTACCTTGTCAATCGACGAAGCTGGCGAATCGGATTATCAAAATTGTTGCAAAGGCAAACTAAAACAGTCTATGTTGGTTTGGCAGGATACGCAAATTTGTGATACAAATTTGCTGACGATCGACGGACACGCCGTCGATGGCGCCTGCGGCAGCAACAGCGGGGCTATGGCAGGTGGCTCAGACTGGGCAGGCAACGGCATCAACGGCAAGGCTGCTGAAGGAGCGCAAGGAGCGTGTCGTTCACGCTCGTCTTGCCGCCTCGGAATGGACGGCGGCCTTAAACGCCGCCGGCCGAGCGGGGATGACGCTATCGGCCTTTGTCCGTTCGCTGATCCTTGATGGCGCCGAAGTCCTTCCCTTCCTGATCGACGAGGAGCGGGCCGTCTTCAGGTTTCTTCACCATGATCTGACAGCAATCGCAATTAACCTGAACGCTCTCGTCCGCCAGTCAACCCAAGGCAATGTGTCATCGGACATCGCAGATGTACTCCGGGAGCTTCAGCCGATTGTCGCAGGCCTGGCCCTTGAGCTTCGTCGGCTCACCATCCGCCCCGGGAGACGCAAGGTTGGAGGGCCGTCCTGATGGAGATCTTTCTCGGCGCCTTTACCGAGGCATGGGAGCAGCGCAGGGCAGCATTCCTGCACGAGCAACTTGGCGGCAGGACGACGGTTTATGAGGACGACGAGCGCCGTCGACGGAGCCTCGTTGAGGATGCCACTCTTTTCCGCCCGGCAGTGATCAGGAGAAGCAGTCACGCAAGCGTCACGCAACAGCCGCGCCCCCTGCGGCCAATGGCAACGCGGTTTACCGCCCTAGCCCGTGGAAGTCAGCCTGCGATGGTCAAGATGGCCTCGTTTGCCGGCGGCGGACGTCTGCGGGCAATGGCCGCCTACATCTCCCGCAATGGCGCTCTCGTCATGGAGAACCAGGCAGGGGACTCATTGCACGGTAAAGAAGCGACGGCCGCCCTTGCAAACGACTGGGCTGACCTGATGGGCAACCGGGCCGAAAGCCGCGACATCGGCTCCTTTCGCATCGATGTTGACGACCGACCTGGTGAAGGCGAGAGGCTTGAGACATGGGCAAGCGATATCGTGAAGGCGGCGCTGGGCGAGCGGTCGTTTGCCTTCGCCGTAGCCGAGCATCAGGGGCACTACCGGATCGACGGCCTGGTCGTCCTGCGCGATCGCCACGGCGAGCGGCTGAGTGCCGATACCAAGGCTGAGGAGATCACTCAGCGGCGGCTGGCGGAAAGTTGCAGCTTACATGCCGGGGATCTCCAATTCCGCTTCACCGGCTACGGCAACGGCGTCGACTATGGCAGCGCGCGCCTGCGGCAACTGGTCGAGAACTCTGCAGGCAAAGTTACCACTGACCGCGGTGAAACGATTGCCGACGCCAAACGGGCCGGCGATCTCGTGCAACTGCACTGGCGCGGCGAGCTCCATAGCCGCAAGCCGCGGGACATCATGCATCTGGTGATGTCGGCAAGAGCCGGAACCGACACCAAGGCTTTTGGCTCTGCTGCTCGGGATTTCCTCGCAGCAGAATTCCCGCAGCACAGATATGTATTCTCCCTTCATGATCCGACGCATGATCCGAAGGGCGAACTGCACGGCGGCAAGCGACCGCACGTGCACGTCCATGCGATCGTTTCGATGCGAAGCGAGGATGGAGAGCGGGTGGAAACATCGATCGCCGCGTTTCGGCGCTGGCGTGAAGGACTGGCCGAACATGCGCGTGCTCATGGCATCCGGATGGAGATGACGGATCGTCGCGACCAGGCGAGCGCGCCAGCATTCAGCCGCAACCAGGTGCGCGCGATCCGCCATGAGGGCCGAACCGAACACGAAGGAACCACGCCCTCTGCGCGGCGCCGATACGAAGACAAGCGGCGTGAGGCTCCAAGCACCGCAAGGACAGATAGAAGCCTGGCCTATAGCCGCGATGTTCACAGGCGATGGTCTGACCTGGCGCGCGATGACAGCAACGCAGATGTTCGAGCATTTGCCGCTCGCCAGCTTGCACGTCTGGAAATAGCAGAGCGGCATCTGGGACCGGAAAAGCCGGAGCAACAGGGAGCCGATCAGGCACAGGCTCAACTGCGGACTGTTCTTCTTACACTTTCTCAGCTGACGGAGGTCGATTCCATGAAGGTCATGACCCGTGCAGAGTTTGAGGCATACGAACAACGGGTGGAGGCAAGCCTTGCTCGGGCTGAAGGCCTCATGCACGAAAGGCAGCGTAGCGTTTTCGATGAGATCGCCGCTGCCGCACGTGATCATGTCAGTGTGCATCGCGACATCATGGAGCAGGCGGAACACAAAGCCGGTTATGCGCCACAGGGCAGGGAGAAACAGCAGTACGCTGAACGCCAATCATCTGACAAACATATCGCCCGAGGCGACCATACTGACTGGGCTAAGATCCCGGCTGAAGTGAATTCACCTATCAGTTCCCAGGTCAAGGATGGAAGGCAGTCGATCCAAACGGTTCGGCCTGGTGGCGCTGGAGACAATGAGCTGCGCCGGCAACAGCTCGAGCAGGCGGCGCGAAGCGATCATCGCGATGATCGTGAGCACCGCGGGGGCCGCGAGGACCGTGACGACCGCGACTGAGCTCGGCAAGGCGTCAAGTGCTTCCGCCTCACAGTGCATCGCCCTCTGCTTCTTTTGATTGTATGGATAGCGGCATTCGCGTAAAAGGTATGAGTGCGTAATGACGATGGAACCGCTAGGATGGATGCGATTCACACCGAAGGCTTTGACGCTGCTTTGACACTGACCGACCACATCGATCACCTGCCGGACAGGAAGCGGCGCGAATTGGCGCGCATTATCGAGATCCTGTTTGCCGGCGTCGAGAAGTTCCAGGCGTCCAAGCTGTCGGCAAAGCGCAATGGCGGCAGGATCCTCAAGGTCATTCTCTATGGGTCCTATGCCCGCGGCGATTGGGTGGAAGATCGCGTCAGCGGCTATCGTTCCGACTATGACCTGCTGATCGTCGTCAACAGCAAGGCTTTTGCCGAAGAACACGAACTATGGGAAGACATCGACAACGAGTTGCTGGAATAGCAGCTCAGCCGCCGGATCGAAACGCCGGTTGTTCCGATCGTCCATGATCTTGCCGATGTCAACGATCAGCTCTCCCGTGGCCGGCCGTTCTTCGTCGATGTTGCGAGGGATGGCATCATTCTTTACGAAAAGCCTGGGCATCCCCTCGCTCAGCCGAAGCCGCTGACGCCGGGGGAGCAGCAGGCTGAAGCGAAGAGTTATTTTGATCAGTGGTTTAAACTGTCCGAAGAAGCTTTGATTGGTGCCGAGCTTATGCTTGGCAAAAACATCTGGCGCCATGGGGTATTCATGCTCCACCAGGCAACGGAATGCGCTTACCACTGCCTTCTCCTGACGGTAACGCTCTACAGTCCGAAGTCTCACCGCATCAAGGTGTTGCGCTCCAGAGCAGAGGAAGTAGACAACCGCCTGATCGCGGCCTGGCCCCGTGACAATCGGTTTTCGCGTCGCTGCTTCGAGCTGCTGTCTCGCGCCTACGTTGAAGCACGATATTCCTCGCAATACTCGATCTCACAAGAGGAACTGGCCTGGCTGACGGAGCACGTCAAAAAATTGCACGAGGTCGTACAGCTTGTCTGTCTTGAACGTTTGTCTGGCGACTGATACTCGCCATCTGGTGCATTCTTCTCCGACAGCGTCGTTCGACAGCGTCTACCACCCGCCGTCGCGAGGCTAATCTGCCGAAGCAGTCGCCAGTCATCGAGGCAGTATTTTTAGCTCTGGCAGGGCCGAACAACCAAGCCTGTTTTTTTCAGGTGGCGCGGTAATCAGGACATCTGCTTGTAGAGGCTGTATATTGGCCGACGATCCAGATGAGTTTGCGTTGAAGGTTTTTGTTGTGCTCATGAGGTTAGCTTGAAAGTTCCGTCTTTTAACGAAAAAGGTAGTTCTATTCTTTGAAGTCAAGCACAACGACCTCTTCGCCAAGCGTGAAGCTACTGGACCGTCGCTGCTGGAAGTGGTTGGACCTGGTGTGTTTTTTTGGGAACCTTTTTGCAACCCACAGGTTTTTCCACCGTAGCGATCCCCAACAGCTACAGGACCAATGCATCGCCCAAATGCTGGTCCGTTCAAAAGCCCGGCGCCCGCACCCCAGCTCGCCGGGCTTTTCCTACTTACGACAAGGAACCTGAAGGATCCTCAGAGGCTCTGGGAGTGAGATGACCTTGCAGACGCCATCGTGTCCCAACCGGACCAGCGCAATGAACGGCTCGGCGTTGTGCCGGGCCTTTTTTCGTTTTGCCTATGATCACGCCACGCTGCTAATCGTATCCTGACCGTGAGGGGTATTGGAGGGAATAGTGATTGAGCGCCTGTTCTTCTCGTCGGGGGCGCTGGCTTCGGTCGCTGCGGTTTCCGGTTGTCGCAGTCCCGGCGCCCGATCACCAAGTCAGACGTCAAGAAATTCCTGCGGGCAGCACAACCGTCAGGGCCGGCATGCTGCACGCCAAGAAACAACAGGAGCAACAGCAAGAGCCGCCTACCAATTTCGAGACGCGTTGCCATCAGATAAAACGGCGGCGTCATTCGCAAGGCAAATTGATTACAAGTCGCCGGGACAACCACTACCAAACTGGTCGGCGCTACGCAGACTTTATCACTTGTTGGCCTCCCGTCACGACATTCGCGATACGTGCTGCAACCAACCTGGGTTCGACGCGTTCCTTCACGTGCGAAACCCGAGGACCCATCAATGAATGCCAAACTAGCTGTTGCTGCCGTGACCATGTTTTTATCTGCTGGCGCTTCCGTCGCCCAACAGCCAAATGATGCGCCGTCCCCGGCGCCCAACACGCCCGCCCCTACGGAGCCGGAATCAACTCCGCCAGCGCGGCAAGCGGCCCCACCCTCAGATGAGAACCGCCAGCGCTCTGATTGGCGCAGAGGACGCGTTGATCGGTCTGGGGCCGCGCGTTTTTACGTTCAAAACGGTGACGTGAGAATTCGCATTAAGTGCGCCGACGACGAGCCGACAAAGGCTTGTGCCGACCTCCTACTGCAGGTGCTCGACCGGTTGGAAGGGTCCTCATCGTCTGGAGGGAACCGCGATCATTATCGGGACCGAGACCGCAACCGTGACCGCGAGAGTGACGAATAGCGGATAGGGATATTGAAGCTGAACCCGCGACAAAACGACCCAGTCTATTAACGCCACGAGCGTTAAGCTCCTTGATGAGGAAATGACGACACTTTGGCTCTCGGCGGCTGTAGTGTCGTCCAGCTTCACCGGCTTTCCTTCATGCTCTAAGGCCAGCCGAAAAGCGCCACAGCGCAGGCTATGTGTCCTCGATTAGCGTGAAAATGGTCTTCAGGTCACTGACGAAGCGCGCTCGGTCTTGCCGTCCCGCTGGTTGGTCGAGAACGCGCAAAAGTGCCGAGGGATGAATGGTCACGAACACCGACAGTCCAACTGATGAACGAAGGACGGAGCCTCGGTCGCGGGTAACTTTCACCTGTGGTCCGAGCAGGGAGTATGCCGCCGTCGCGCCAAGCGCTACAACGAGTTTCGGCCGTAAGAGGCGCAATTCCGCGGCGAGCCACCAAGCGCACAGCTGAACTTCGCCCCGGTTCGGCTTTGCATGGATACGCCGTTTGCCGCGCGGCTCGAACTTGAAGTGCTTGACCGCGTTCGTGACGTAACAGGCGTCGCGTTCAATACCGGCTTCCTCCAGACAACGATCCAGCAGCTTTCCCGCAGGCCCGACGAACGGCTGCCCGGCAACATCCTCCTTGTCGCCTGGCTGCTCGCCAACGAAGACAACTTTAGCGCTTTTCGGACCTTCCCCGAACACCAGCTGCGTTGCGTGTTTATAAAGTTCGCACCGCGTGCAGCTTATCGCTTCTCGATGAATCTCATCGAGGCTCGCGCCGGGCGCGCCCGGCTGCACCAATGTCGGACCGAGCAGTTCTACCATGCCCGTTTCTTCCTCCTTCGAGCCTCGGTTTGCGCGCATCGTACCGATAGCGCCAGCGCCACAGAGCAGGTTGATCGTCGACTAGCTGCATAGCTAAAACAGTGGGCCAGCCGCTTCGTTCCAGGAAATTTCGGGTGCTGTGTGAATGGGCTGGCGGCCGCGCAAAATTACGTGGGACGCGCGAGTTTCGATGAACCGCAGACTGCCGATTCGGCTACGGGTCGAATCCCTGCCTCGGCTACCGAGTGATTTCAAGATCCAGTGGACTTGAATGCAAATACGAAAATGCACTTGCTCCTAAAAATGAGCAGCAAGGAAGGGCGCCACCAGTGAAGATGCGCTGGCGGACCACCGAACGCTGCGGACTCTCAGCCAAGCGCCAGGGGAAACGCTGAAGGTCGTACATCGCATTGGCACGTCGGGGGAAGTCGGGTGTCGTTGCCGGTTCCTTACGTCTTGCTGCGGAGCGCTTCGGAAGATAGGTTAGCCAGGCGATTTTGCCCAACCGAACGAAATAGGTTCCCATGGCAACAGGTACAGTGAAGTTTTTCAACGACGACAAAGGCTTTGGTTTCATCACGCCCGATAACGGCGGACAGGACGTATTCGTCCACGTGTCAGCGCTGCAGCGCGGCGGGTCGCTTCGCCAAGGCGACAAGGTAAGCTTCGAAGTCGGACAGGATGGAAAGACAGGGAAGTCGAAGGCGGAAAACGTTTCTGTCCTCTGACTTGGACAGTCAGGATAGCGTTGGCATGACCACCGACACCCGCTATCTCACGCCAACCCTGTTCACCGCCGCGGTATCTCCGCTGAACGTAGGTGCGGTGGTCGGAAGCGCGCCGTTCACGGATCTTCTGACTAAACGATGCGTTCTTTCTGCGACATAGAAGGATGGTGGGGCACGACAATCGAGATTTGCTCGTGCGTGCCCCGGTATCGACGCTGCCTGGTGTTTAAACCAAGGCTACGAAGAGATTATTGGATGACTTGAATTACTTTTCGCGAAGACGGTTCAACGATCACGCGCTCATCATTGACGATTGCGTATGCGAAGTCCGGATCATCTGGAATAGGGGTCACGACCACTGTGTCGGGCAACGGCTGTCCAACAACCACCTTTTCCTTGACCACGATTTTTTCCTTGGGCGCAGGTGCCTTCTGGACGTAGGTGATCACCTTCTCCGGTGGCGTTGTGACGGTAACGGTGGTCGATTGTGAAAAGGCCGATGTGGATGCCATAACGATAACGGCGGCAAGCCCTATTGCTCTGATTTTCATTTTGTTTTCCTCCTTTGAAAGCGGTCAATTCCGCTACCGGATCAACTGCCGAAGGCAGCTCGTGTTCCAAAGGTACGACTTAGGTCCGGCGTACGTCCGACTTAGGTCGCATGCCGCCGGCCTCATCCGCCACCAGCGACGTCGGCACGTCACCGAACAGCAATCCATGTGCGAACCTAATTTTGTGAGGACAAGGACCTTCTCATCAAATTCAAGGGTTCCATCTCCCTTAAAAGTGAGTATGTTCTGCATATGTTCGCTTGTGAATTTCGATTCAGCCTTGGTTGATGTTACCCCGTCAGTGAATGACATCAGTCGAGGATATCGATCCATCATGAAATTCAAAAGCAGCTCGCCTGGACTTGAATAACACGCGATTTCTTGCGGATGAGAAAAAATTCCTTCGACGAACAAATCCTACGAGACATTCGAGTTCCCACCATTACCATCGAATGCGCTGTCTGTAAGAGAGCGACCGATCTCGACCGGAAGGTGCTCGTCAGACAGTATGGAGCCAGCCTGTCCTTCCGGCAGCTTCGACGGCGGCTTACTGTTGGCTGTTCGCGCATGAACGGCGCGGATGGTATCGACCGTTGCCTGGCCCGGTTTCCATGCCTGGTCCCTTCTACGGAAGCACCCGGTGGGTGATCCCCCCACAAATCAGTCGACCAAGGGGCCGCGCAAGATCATCCATATCGACATGGATGCCTTTTACGCGTCGGTCGAGCAGCGCGATAATGCGGAGCTTCGCGGTCGTCCAGTCGCGGTCGGCGGTTCTGAGGCACGCGGCGTGGTGGCCGCCGCGAGTTACGAGGCGCGAAAGTTCGGCGTCCATTCGGCAATGCCTTCGGTGACGGCAAAGCGCAAATGCCCTGACCTGATCTTCGTGAAGCCCCGCTTTGACGTCTACAAGGCTGTGTCAGCTCAGATTTGGGAGATCTTCGCCGAATATACCCCGTTGATCGAACCGCTGTCGCTCGACGAGGCCTATCTCGACGTCACAGAGAACCTGAAGGGAATGGCGGTCGCGACCGAGATCGCGCTTGAAATCCGGGCGAAGATCAAGGCTGCGACCCACCTGAACGCTTCTGCTGGAATCTCCTACAACAAGTTTCTGGCCAAGATGGCGAGTGACCTCAACAAGCCAAATGGCCAGGCGGTAATCACGCCCAAGAACGGACCAGCTTTTGTGGCGGCGCTGCCTGTCAAGAAGTTTCACGGCGTCGGTCCGGCAACGGCAGAGAAGATGCATCGTCTTGGAATCGAAACTGGAGCCGACTTACGAGAAAAGGACATAGAGTTCTTGGTCCGACACTTCGGCAAATCCGGGCCGTACTTCTTTGGTATCGCGCGTGGGATCGATGAACGTCAGGTAAAACCAGACAGGGTACGAAAGTCAGTCGGAGCGGAGGACACGTTCGCGGAGGACCTTCACGCCTACGAGCCAGCCCTGGTAGGATTGAAGCCCTTGATCGCGAAGGTCTGGCGCTACTGCGAGGCAAATCAGATCACCGGCAAGACCGTAACCCTCAAGGTAAAGTACGCCGACTTCACGCAGATCACCCGCGCTAGGACGATCGGCCATGGATTCCGATCACCACAGGAGGTCGAGGAATCCATTTGCAGTCTGTTGGGTGCCGTCTTTCCAATCAGCAAGGGGATACGGCTGCTCGGGGTGACGCTGTCTTCGCTGGAACCGCTTGCCGATACTCCCGTTGAGCAACTGGCCTTTCGTCTGTGACTACGATGTCAGCTTTCAAACCGCCGAGCTTGGCCAGTCCTCCGCTAAATGGCGAGTGTGGGTTATTTTTTCCCTTCACTGCGCGGGGATTGGTTTTTAGCCAACATGGGCAAGATGAGACCCCACCGTGTTTTCTGAGGCGGTCCGGATGACTCGAAACCAAGCTTCTTATAGACGGCTATAGCACGTGTATTCTGGGGATGCGGATCAGTGGCGATCACAGGTGCCCCCGCATCAAAGAGAGCCTTCATTCTCAAACCGATGAATGCTGATCCATGCCCAAAACCGACCATTTCGGGGTCCCCGATGTACTGATCAATTCCACGCGAGCCTTTGGGAAGATAGGCGAAATGGTGATCATCCCACCCGTGCACCGTATAGTCCTGCATGAAAGCAAATGGACGTCCGGCGTTTGAAACAATCAAACGCGCTATAAGAGGATCAGTCAAGTCCGCTTCATCGCATGGCTCATTTGAATCCCACCATTCACGGACATGCGGGTTCGATTGCCATCCCCTGAGCATATCGAGATCATCCGGCGTCACCTTGCGAAAACTGTATTGATTTCGTTTCTTCATTTGGCACAGTTTAGCAGATCGCTCGTACAAGTCCGATCTGTCTTCCGCCGTTTGATGAAGGCGATGCAATTTCCCGCGGGCCCCACATCTGCCCACCAGTCTGGCGATGAAGCATTACCCCAACGCGAGAGGCGCTTCAACTTAAGCACGTTGGTTCTAGCGGCACTCGTCTTTTTGTCGTGTGATCCCCCCAAAGAGCTAGATTGCCGAAAATTAACCTTTCGTTAACCATAGCTTTCTAGCTTTTCTGAAAAGGAAATGCTGACCGAGGAATTTTCGAGGAGGACGCCATGTCGCTCGCGACCGTGCCCGGCAAAATACGGCTATATGGAACTTATGCGATTTTGTTGATGGCGGAGGGAAACCTGCATCAGACCGTATGCATTTCTGATGACGCAATGCCTGCTGGCGAAAATGACGTCATCCAAGGCATTCTCCGCTCCATTGAGGTCTATGAGAGAATTGCGGATCGCAAATTCGCAAACGGCCAACTGGCATATGATGGACGAGTGTGGATCACCGCTTCTGATATGACCTTGCACTGACGAATTGCCGACCACTGGATTCGATCCACCCCTGTCGCTCGACCGCCCCGGCACTGCCGTACTCTGCCATGTTGAAAGCGCACACGGGTGCTACGAATAGTCTTGCCGATTACGAACCTAGCAAAACGAAGGCCGGGGATACGCTCGAACTGAGGTTAGACATGGCGGATTTGTGACAACGGCGTGACGTCGCCGAGGGACGCGGATTTGTCGCGTTCAAGACACCCGAAATATCAGTGTCGGCTCATGGTCAGTCTATCTCAAATAACGATTCGACTGGACAGTGCATGAAAGCCTCAGAGTATAAGGCTGCGGTCGCCGTCACGGGTTTGAGCGCCGCAGATATCGAAAATCTGTTTCTGGTAGATCAGCAGACGCACATGAACTGGGCAGATGGCAAGGTAGCAATTCCTCCCTCCGTCGCCCTCAGTCTGCTCTTGATGCTGGTCACAAATACGAACGCACGGCAGGCCAGGATCTTGGTTATGGATGCGCCAGTGAAAGCTGCCTAGTCTAACCGTCATCGACCGAGGTGAAGAGCCGGAGGAGCGGCTGGAATTTGCCTGAAGGCCGCGACCGACAGCTGAAAGTTGTCGCCCGTGACTGTGGATTTGATACGGGCGGACAGCATTAAGTTCGCAGAACGTCTGGGTATCACCCAGCACAGTAGCGTATGAATTTCAGACGAAGCTGAAGCAGGGATGCTCTGTACGGCAGCATTCTTTGAACGCTGCCGTACACCAAGTAACAAGCTTCCCTAAATTCCATAAAGCCGGTCGAGCTCCAGGAGCGCCGATTGGATTTCATCTATGGCGACCGGGCCTGGGGTTTCAGGGATCTGGCGCATGGCCGGATTCTCCTCCACTGCATAGTAATCCGACGCCCAGGAGGCGAGGATCGCGCGCTTGTCGTGAGCAGTTAGAGCCGCGGAATTTACAACGTCGATGGGACGCCGGAACCGCTCGTTATGCGGCATGAGAACAGCAGGGCCGCGAGCGGCCGCATCGCTGATCGCCCGCTCAAATATATGATCCATCATCGTTCACCTCAGCTGACGTATGGATCCCCGGCGTGCCTCGATTGTATCGCCGCTTCCATAGGGGCATCCGGCGCAAGAAGGTCGTGCTTTTCCGCAAACGCAGCAAACAGCCCGCGCGCTGTCTCCGCCTCGATCTCTCCCCGCAACGCTGCGCTGCAGGCGTTGAGGGCCGCTTTATGGGCAGAATCCCTGTTCGTTGGCGGCCACTCGACGAGATGCCGGTACGCTTCCATGACCGAACAAACCTTCGCGGGAAAGCCAAGACCGACGAAAATCGTAACGGGGCTTTTGAACATGTCGGGTTTCATTCGTCTCTCCTTTCCAACCCGGAATGTCACTCGGCGCCGCAAGGGGCGGCGCCGCTTCGCGCTCTAGGCGGCCGTCTGCGCGTCGATCTGCGGCGGCACCCCCACGCCCGGCGCTGCCTCGCTGTTGATCTCGATCTTCCGGGGCTTCAACGCCTCGGGAACCTCGCGAGCGAGATCAATCGAAAGAAGGCCGTTCTTCAGATCCGCACCACCGACTTTGACATGGTCAGCAAGCTCGAAGCGATGTTCGAACGACCGTCCCGCGATGCCGCGGTGCAAGTAACTTTCCGACGGCGCTTCCTGTTTCTTTCCAGTGACCATCAGGAGGTTCGACTGGAAGGTGATGTCGAGATCGTCGGGCGCGAACCCGGCAACCGCAATCGAAATTCGATAGCCGTCATCGTCAGTCTTGATGATGTCATATGGGGGCCAGTCACTGGAGCGGGCGCTTTGCGCATTTTCCAGCAGATCGAAAATCCGGTCGAAACCGACGCTCGAACGGAACAGGGGCGAGTAATCATACGATGTTGCCATAGCCATATCCTCCTTGAGCAACATGGATACGAAGGCGCCGAAGAGACGCCCAGCAAAACCAGCCCTTAGCAGCGGCTGGCTACAATCGATTTGGTTTCCTGTTTTTTTGGATTCAAGAGGTCAGGCACCGAAATTTGAAGCCCTTGTCTAGGGGATGATCAGGCATCCGGCATCCGCCAAGGTGCTGGACCTACCCACGCACGTACTTTAAATTCCTTCGCACACCACCGGTTGTACGGCGACTTTATCCCTTGTATGGCGCGTGGCGCAGCTTTCCGTAATGCGACCAGTTTCTTGGGAGCCGGCGTAGACAGTCGATGTTTCTTGTTCTTGATGTTGTTCAGCGGCTTCCAATGGTGTTGCCGACGGCGCTCGTTGACGGCCAATGCTGGAGGCGGCCCTCGCCCAATCATCGCTCTTGCGACCCGACCAGCCGGTGGTTGCATGCCCGGAGTGTTCGCTGGCCAAGAAATGAAGGCATCGGTCGGAGAGCACAAGAAATTTGGTCGTTTTGAACAACCCAGTTGTACCGTCGATCCACACTACAAACACCCACACTGTCCAACAATGCGCCGGAACTCGTAGCATCTCGTCGCGTTTTCTCACGAAGTCGAGGAAGAATGAGGAGATGAGACTAGAAATGTTTCTTGAGCTTCACGACAGCAGCGGCGCGCTGCATATTAACATGGACAATGTGATCTGCTTTCGGAGATACGATCGCAATGAAACGACGCAGGTCGTTATGTTGGTCAGCTCGGGGGATGGCCTTGCAACATTCCACGTAAGGGAGACCCCACTCCAAATCGACAGCATGATCCTCACGGAATTGGCGTCCATAGCCAAACCGGCCCGTTAAAAGCCTGCGATCTTGATTAACGCCAATCGCCGTTAGCCAGCAGCGGCATGCGACATCGCCTTCCGCTTGCAGATGAAATTGGGTTCCTTCGCCGCCGCTCCCGGTCGCAGCGGTCGAACCCTAAACGGATTGCTGCGTTTATTGTTGCGCAACAACCGTTAACAGGAGAAGACCATGAGGTTCGTGCAATTGACCTTGGTTGGACAGGCTGCGATGCCAGTCTTCGTGAACCCAAATCAAGTCGTGTCTTTGGTAGCCCTTCCCGATCGGACCCAGATCGTCACCGCAGCAACCGGCACTCATGGAGCTTCTATAATCTACGATGTAACCGAGCTTGCGGCGGAAGTGGTTCGGCTGCTCACTTCCTCGCCAGGAGTCGCGCCGCCGGGCCGAGCCTAGAAGTTTCTACTCCTGTATCAGGCTAGCCGTGACGTGCTGAACGGGCCTTGCAACCGCCGGCAGTGCAGCGATCTCTGAACGAGACCTTCGAAGTGTCGCAGATCGCCCAAGGTCTTTGCAGCACCGCAACCAACCGCGCGATGTACGAAAAGCCCCGTCCGCCAGTATTTTCTCTCGCTTCCTCGATCCCTCGCCCCCCAAGCGACAGCACCTTGACGCTGGGCGATGGCGCGCGCTGCATCAAGAGTTTCGTCTCTAACTTCTCCCGAAATACTTAGCTTGCATCGCAGCAAAGCGCATGAATTATGGCCCGCACCACAGATTTTCCTTGCGCCCGTTCGGAGGCACTGACCACACACCGAAGCCATTCGAACCGTCTGAACGAACGACATTGTCGCCGAAATATCACCGGCTACGCTGCAGGCTCTTTGCTATCCGGCCTGTCCATCTCAGCGACGTCATCCGGAAGAACGCGCATCGCGGCTTCATGGGCTGCGTCAATGAAGGCAGCTCGAGCCGCTTCAGCGTCAATGTACCATTCAATCGCTTCCATTGCCCGCCAGCACGCCACACGAAATTTTGGGCCGCCTCCCGGCCAGCTTCCACCCAAAAGCATGCTCACGAGCTCCTGGACCGTCTCCGCCCGTCCAAACTTTCAGCTCCGCCGATCTCCACGTCTAAAGGTCTTATGGCAACAGGAAGATCGCTATCCATTGATAAGCCTCCTCGATGGAGCAGGGTTCAACGATGAGTATTCTTAAGTTCGTGCAGCTGAGACCAGAGTATTTCGGTCGGACTTAAATTGGGGCTGCATGAATTCTGTCCCAATTGCGAAGCAACACCACTTTACTCTGGAACCAAACTCGAAAACTTGCGTTACGCGCAACAGGAGCGAGAGGTCCAATTCCCTCACGTCCCCTTTTCCATAGTCCCCAACTCAGGCCCCGCTCTCGTGCGGGGCTTCTTTTGATACCGAATTCCGACACCCGTTTTAGAAACTGCCAGCGCATTGCAGGCTAAGATTCGTGAAGCTGCCGAAATACGTCACACTTTATCCCCGCTAGTAGCCACGAGGCGGGACATAAAGACAGATCGTCTTGCCGTCGTCGCGCCCGTTCACCGTGCACCAGTGGACGTTGCCATCCGGGCTGTCTTTGATGCGCTTGTCGTCATATGGAACCGTAACATGACCGATGGTGATGAAGTAGCCATCGGAACGCTCCATCAAATCGCCGGATGATATTTGTCGGCAGTCCATTCCCGAACAGCAGTTCAAGTCATACTGCCACCCGGCAGGTGCGTCGTGGGCTGCAACGGATACTGGAAATGTCATCATGGCGCCGGCGAGGATCAGCTTGGATATGTTCATGAACATCGTCTCCATCACTATGATGCACTCGAACAAAACTTGGCGCTCTAAGTTCCCTGCCAGCAAATCAGTCCAGGAGTTGAGATCAATCATGAGTTCGGCGACTGTCAGCCGAGCCGAATTCAACAACCAAAGATCTACCCTTATCGATTTACGGTCGATTTCCTCCCCTCTTCTTCAAGCATTGCTTCGAATGCATCAGTTGTGAGCGGCCGCGACAGGAGATAGCCTTGGAGGTCATCACAGCCCAGTTCCTTGAGCAGCCTGCGTTGGTCCTCGGTTTCGACGCCTTCCGCGGTTGTCTTCAAGCCCTTGGCCCGCGCAAGGTTGATCATTGCTTCGACGACTGCGCGATTGCCCTTCTCATGACCGGCGGCATGGAGAAAGCTCTTATCGATCTTGATGCGATCGATCGAAAGCCGCTCCAGTCGCGCAAATGAAGAAAATCCGGTCCCGAAATCATCAAGCGCGAAGCGAACGCCAATGGAACGCAGCGCATCAATGTTACGCACGCATTCTCCCGCATCATCAAGGATAGTGTTTTCAGTAATCTCAATCTCCAATCGCGCCGGATCCACGCGGGATGCGCTGAGTAAACTTGTTACCTTGAGAGCATAGGAGCTGTTGCGGAGTTCCACTGGCGAGGCATTGACAGCAATCTGAAGATCTGGCCATCGCTGTGCAATGCGACATGCCTCTTCGAGCACCAGCTCGCCGAGTTTGGCGATTATGCCGCACTCCTCGGCCATCGGGATGAAGTCATCTGGTCCTATCATGCCGCGCTGCGGGTGACGCCACCGCACCAGCGCCTCGGCGCCCGATAAGGCACCATCCGGCGCCGCATAGACCGGTTGGAAGTGGACTTCCAAGCCTCTGCGGCTCTCAATAGCGACACGTAGATCATGCTCCATTTCCCGACGCGTCTGGACCAAATCATCCATATGCTGTCCAAAGATAGCGTAGCGGTTCCGGCCCGACCCCTTTGCATTGTAAAGTGCAATGTCTGCCTTCCGGGTCAGTTCCATTGGATCGATATCAGGGCCCGTTCCAATAGCCACGCCGACACTGGCGCCGATGCTGGTGGGCTTGCCGTCGATCTCGAAAGGATATCGCATAGCCTCAATGATAGCCTCACACGTTTCCTTCACGGCCTTCGTTGAGGTTTTTGCGGCGACCGCCGTGAATTCGTCACCTCCGAGCCGGCCGATGATTCCATCGGGGAATATCTGACGAAGACGATTGGCAACGAGGATAAGAAGCTGGTCACCCGCGGCATGTCCCAGGGTATCATTCACCAGCTTGAAGCGGTCGAGATCGAGGAACAGGACCGCATTCGCTTGCCCAGGAGCGCTCGCCCCAATCACCTCGGCAAGCCGACCGGCAAATCGCGCCCTGTTGAGGAGGCCTGTCAGCGCGTCGCGACCGGCCAGATGCTCCAGTGCAGCCCTGCTGCGTTGAAGCTTTCTGTTTCTGGTCAGGATCATTGCCCCCATTCCCGACATGACGAGGAAAACCACAAGGCCAACCACGTTGATTACCGGGCGAACGGAGCGCGCAACCGCCTCGCCGGGTTTAAAGGGGCGCCAAGTGAAATAACCGAAAATCCCATCATCCGATCTCATGATTGCGGCAGGCAGGCCGTTTTCAACTGTACCTCCTCGAACGAAATTGAGATCGTCGAACTGATACTCACGCGCCATTCCATCTAGGAAACTGCCGTCCAGATAACGGACTGCAACATGAAAATAAATGTCCTGTGGCCTTTGGCTGATAGAGCCTGTATCTGACATGATCGGCTTTATGCTCACGATCGAAGGATGGTTGTTTATGACAGCAAAGTCGCTTTGGCCAATGCTCAAGACCTGGTCCGACAGGCCCGTCTGATCGCCAGCAATCAGCCTTTTCCGGAGTTTCCTTGCGATCGGCATGATGATCTCGCGCGCCTGATCGAACGCCTTGGCGGCGTTCTCCTCGTCTTTTGCGAAGGCGTAGACAACTGTTCCATCCGGTCGGATGACGTAAGCACGGTCATGCCCAAAGTAGGTATACATCCATTCGCCAAGATTTTGGCCGATCCATTCAGTGTCGCCGGCCGTAACGCTGCGGATTGCTTCGTCCCAAACTGTCGAGCTCTCCTGGTCGTGAGCGACAGTTGCTTGCATTTTCGACACGAGGGTCGCTGCCAAATGGGATTGCCGCTCCGACGCCGCAGTGTCGCTTCTTGCCGTCGCGTAGTCGAGGACCGCCAACAGTGCAAAATACGCGGCAAATGCCGCTATGGCTGAAACCAACAGGAGCAATAAGATTGAACGAACCGTTGAGCTCATCAAATCGAAGCTTTCGCCCGGTACCCGGTCCGCTGTCGGTATGCCAGTTCCTCCGGACTCCTCTACTCGTGGCGCAATCACCCTGATCCTCCTGTAATGCGTGGGTCACCCCTGATGCGCTCGGCCGATGAACATGACGCGACGCTTGATTCTGGGCAAGTGCTGCCACCGTACCAAGCTTCTTGTACGTTCCGAGGTTCTGTGGGCATCGGTGGATGCGACCGAATGGAACGCGTCACGATAGTTGGCCATTACATCGCCAAAATCGGAGCCATCATGTCACGTTACCAATCACTCTCCTCAGAAGCAGCAGCATTCCAGGCGAAATCCTTGCTGATGAATGGCGCATGCCGCAATGCTCGAAGTTTTGCCCGGTTTGTTGCGACGATCGGCTTGATGGTTATCACCGGGTGGCTGAGCATAGGGCTGATACTTTCTGTATAAGGCGCTGGCAGACCAGCTGGTTGGAACCCCGGATCAACCTTTCACATTGCACTTCTCAAGATATGCCCAATCGCGCCAATCAAGGAGAAGCCGGTGGTTACGCACGAGAGAAACTTCTACGGCCTTAAACCCGTGGTCGAGGCGAAAAATCCTAACGGCGCCGGCGTTGAACTGGCTGTCGCCAACGCTCTGGCGACCGCAGGTGGTCTTGATCCTTCCGACGTCGTCGTCATCAGTGTCGATGGAGCGTACCTGAAAAGCAGCATCTCGACGGGTGGGCAGATAGAGCGCGCGTCTGAAGTTGCGCGGTCCGTCCATCGCGTCATGCAGGTCGTCAACGAGCTGCAAGTCGTAACCGGGATCGGTTAGTTCATCCCCTTTCCGGAAGAACGTCAGCCGCGACATCCGCTCCCACCTGGGGGCTGGGATCGAATCAAAGTACGTCTGGAGCCATCCGAATACTGTTCGACAGCGTACAGATGAGGCTCACCGGACCAAGGTCCGATTGTCACGTGTGCTGCCGGGCCTAAAGTTCTCCGCTTTCGAACGGGAGCGGCAAGAGGATGAGAAAGGTCTTCGCCCCATTGCCTAACCCGCTGTCGCAGTACCGAGAACGCGGTGGACCAATGACGCATGTAATGGAAGTCATCAAATTCGCCCAGTTGAACCTCCCTCCGGAGAGAGATCAAAGGCGAGAGCTTGTGGGACTGGTTGTCAAAGAATTGCAATATTACCGCAGGAGGCTTCGTTTCCTTGCGTTGGACCGCGTGTCCCGTTTGGATATGTTGATCGGATCGATGTCAATCGCCATCGCAGATATTGCGGAGATGCGAGATGCGGAGTTTCGCGAGGTCTTGAATGAGTTGGCAACACTCATGAGCGTCCTTGATACCATCTGTCCAGCGCTACGAGGCAACGAAACGCTTCACTGATGCGGATCCAGGCATGTCTCGTGGCCCTCCATTCCATACAGTAGTCTTGTTCGACGTTCTGACAGGTAAGCTACAGCGTACCGTCAGGCTGCGCCCGGATATACGATAGCCGAACTTGCCGAGGAACGCGTTCCTTATCACCGTTCCCGGTCGATATGGCAAATGGCTCACCCTGCCGTATGTTAGACTGCCTGGTATTGGAGCAACCTTTGCCGTCGAAGCGGCGCAAGAGGCCATTGCCAATGCAGCCAAGGCCAAGAAAATCGCATTCGACGCTTCGCGGCAAGCGATCGAAGGCGAATTGCGCAAAGCCCTCCTTCTCGACCGTGACAAAGGATAACTATGAGGAAGAGGTTCGATGTTTACATATGGCAGCAGTCTGAACTTCGTCCCCGATTATTTAAGAAGGGTACGGCAGGATAGTCTTTTCGTGTCGGAGGCGCCCTCTATGGACGGGAAGGTTCGGGGTACGGCGCAACACAATGTTCAGAGCCTTTCCTTTATCTCGCGGTCACGCAAAACCTCGTCCTTTTCGTCGTGCGCAACAGAACATCGGGGAACTAGTGCCGGTCTTCCGCCTTCAGACCATTCCGTGAGCGCTCCACGGTGCAATTTCATACACCACTGACGAAACCTGAAGGCGAGCTTTGCGTTCGCCACACAGGAGGATACGGAGATGTCACACGCCAAAGACAACCGTCAAGTTCGTATCCCCGGTCCAAACGAGCGCAATGTCGCCGAGCATTGCAAGAAGTTCGGCATCGGGCCGGCGGAAGAACGAAAGCTGCAAAGACTGCTGGGCAAGCACGCGCCGCTTCACGAGATCCAGGCGAACTCAACCCAGCGCCCGCCAAAGTTCCGATAGCTAGTTGGCGCCCGCAACGGCCTCGGCGTCGCGTGCCTTCGCGACGCTGATTCGATCTGGTGACCCAGCTTCATTGCTCGCTCTCAAAGTAACAATGTGCTCTGGTCAATACAAGGCTATCGATGATGGAGCATTCACGACCGCCTCCGTCAAACCGAGGTGGGCTGAACGAGGTTGGCTGTGATCGCCGCTTCGTCAAAACCTTTGGAAAACAATCGCATGGCATCAGCGCAAAGTGCGTGCGTCTTCACCTCATCGAATGGGATCGCATAGAACCGGAACCATGCCACCACGGCATTCAAAATGTTGTCGTCGTGATGTTGCGCATCGCCATCGGTGTCATCGATATACTGCGGCATGCCGATATCTGATCCTGCTTCGGAACGAAAGTCTAAACATTAGGTTAGGTTGAAAGTTCCAGAGGAGTTTGCTCATGCCCACTCATCGTGCCCAGTGGAAAGGACACATCACGCTTGGAGAAATCAGCTGCGCAGTTGGCTTGTACACGGCCGCCTCGACCTCCGAACGCATCAGCTTCCACACGATCAATAAAGCGACGGGAAATCGCGTTCACCGCGAATTCATCGACAGCGAAACGCACGAAACCGTTGAGCGCGAAGCTCAGGTAAAGGGTTTTGAGATCGATAGCGGCGAGTACATCATGATTGATCCGGAAGAGGTCACGGCGGTCATTCCAGACTCCGACAAGGTTCTCGACATCGAAGCGTTCCTCCCCTGCTCCGAGGTCGACGATATCTACTTCGACAAACCATACTATCTCGTGCCCACGGATGAAGTCTCCGAAAGTGCGTTCTGCGCCCTGCGCGAGGCCCTGGATAAATCGGATGTCACCGCAATTGCACGGACTGTCCTCTTCCGCCGCATGCGGACCGTCCTTATTCGCGCTGGCGGGCGAGGGATGATCGCAAGCACGCTCAACTTCGACTATGAAGTGCAGAGCTCCGATGAGGCCTTCAAGGAGATGCCTCAGATCCACGTCGATCGGGAAATGCTCGATCTTGCCAAGCACATTATCGGCACCAAGAAAGGCCCCTTCGATCCTGGCAAGTTCGACGATCGTTACGAAACCGCTTTGGCGGAGCTCGTGAAGGCCAAGGCTGAAGGCCGCGCACTTCCGAAGGCAAAACCGATAAGAGTTTCCCGCCCCAACGATCTACTCAAGGCTCTGAGGGAAAGTGTCAGCATGGGCGGTGAGGCCGGAAACGAAGCACCGACGCGGAAAACAAAAGCGGCCAATACCAACGCTAAGGTGAAAAACCAAAAGGCGTCCAAGCCCGCTGCAAAGAATCCACGCAAGAAGGCCAGCTAGGGAGATCTCAATGGCAGCGCCTCGTCCCTACTGGAAAGGTTACTTGAAGCTTTCACTCGTGACCTGCCCGGTCTCGTTGACGCCTGCGACATCTGAACGCCAGAAAGTGCGTTTCCACACGCTCAACAAGAAGACCGGCAACCGCGTCATTTCTCAGTATGTCGACTCTGTTACCGGCAAGCCGGTGAAGGAAGAAGACGAGACCAAAGGATACAAACGGGGAGAAACCGATTACATCCTCTTGACTGACGAGGAGCTCGAATCCGTCGCGCTTGAGACTGTTCGCACCATTGACATCGAGACGTTCGTTCCGCGGGCGAGCATCGAATGGATCTATCTGGAAACACCTCATTATATGATGCCGAATGACGAGATCGGTAACGAAGCGTTTGCCGTTATTCGCGAAGCAATGAAAGCCGAAGACGTCCTTGGCGTTTCACGGGTCGTCATCGGCCGACGAGAGCGGGCCGTTGTTCTTGAGCCCCGCGGCAAGGGCATCGTTATGTGGACCCTGCGTTTCGGTGATGAGGTCCGCCCTGAGAAGGACTATTTTCAGGAGATCGAAACGGCCGCCGATCCGAAAACCGTCGCCGTAATCCAGAAGATGATCAAACCTCGAACGGAAAAGTGGTCCGCTTCGATGGTGACCGATCCCATCCAGGAAAGTCTGCTGAAATTGATCGCGTCAAAGAAAAAAGCCCGAACTGGCTTGAAGTCGAAAGACAAGCACGATGAGCAGCCTTCGAATGTCATCAATATCATGGATGCTCTCAAACGCAGTGTGCAGGCGGAGCTGAAGGGTCGCAAAAAATCCAGCTGACGGGCCAGGTCAGAACATGCGGCAGGATGCGGCCTATCTATTCCATGCTTCCAGCACAACTCGTTCGCCGTCTTGCCGTTACTCAACTGCCTGGCAAACGATCGCCTTCGTCATCCGCAATCCGCCAAGAATGGAGACGGCGCCCATCCCGCCGGGCGTAAAGCCTGGTCCCTTTTCATTAAACAACGGAACAAATTGCATTTTTCTATGTTTGGGGTTGGCACAAGAGGAAACACACATGAACAAGATTTCGACTATCTCATTCGGCCTTCTTCTTTCTGCGACGGCAGCTTTCGCCCAAAGCGAGACGCCCACCTCGTCGCAGACGACTCCTGCCGTCAACACCGAGCACAATCCGGGCGCGCCTGTGGCCGGTAAGAACAGCTTCACGGAGGAGCAGGCCAAGTCTCGCATCGAAGACGCTGGTTATACTGATGTGGCGGGCCTGAAGCTGGATGATCAGGGCGTCTGGCGGGCGACCGCCAAGAAGGACGGCAAGGATGCAAAAGTGTCCCTGGATTTCCAGGGCAACGTCACCATGGCCAAGTAACGAGGACAACATCCATGCATACGATCACAGGACTTTACGATAGCTATGAAGATGCTCGCTCTGCAGTGAGAGCGCTCGAAGACGCGGGCATCCCCTCCGACGATATCAGCATCGTTTCCAACCGCGCCAATGGTACCGATGTAGAAGGGCAGGGAAGCTATGCCAGCGAAGGCGCTGGCACGGGAGCTGGTCTTGGAGCAGTTGCCGGCGGCGCAGGTGGCCTGCTCACCGGCCTCGGCCTGCTCGCGATTCCAGGAGTCGGCCCCGTCGTTGCAGCCGGCTGGCTGGCAGCAACAGCAGCCGGTGCAGCAGCGGGCGCGGTGGCAGGCGGCGCTGTCGGCGGAATTGTCGGCGCGATGATGAACGCGGGCGTCCCTGAAAATGAAGCGAACTTCTACGCAGAAGGTATTCGCCGCGGCGGCTCTGTCGTCACAGCGCGAGTCGACGAAGCCAATGCCGCAGAGGCTCAAGCAATTCTCAATCAGACGCGGCCCGTCGATTTCGCCACGCGCCGCGCTCGTTACGAAGAACAGGGCTGGACGCGCTTCGACGAGGCAGCGGCGCCCTACACGCCCGAACAGATCGAAGCAGAGCGCCAGCGCTACCGAGCAAAGCTCTAAATTAACAGATACATGAAGAGGCGCCCTCGGGCGCCTCTTCATTCGGCGAATTCCGAGGCTGCAGCCGGTTAATCCGCATATCGGTCTTCAAGCGGCGCCGAGAACTGCATTGATTGCGCCTGGGCCGGCTGCCCGCCTTGCCATGTGCGGACGACGCCATTGAAGGAGGTTAGTTCGCACAAGTTCAGCTTCAGCTTGCCTTAGTTCCGTTACCTTGCCGAGTTGAGCAGTCAACAATCAGCAAGTGTGGCGCTCCTCATGCAAACGCCTCCTGAAGAAGACAAGTGCCTTATCTGCCCCAGTCGTTGAAATCGGTGTAACCGACGTCAGCTTCGATATGTAATTCCACCATAGAGCCGGCGGTTCGTAATTGTGCGGCAGCAAGTGTCGACGCGGTTGCAGGAAGCATCATATCGTCCTGACCATTGACCAGCAGGATTGGGTAGCGCTACTGGCATTGGACACAATCTGTGGCGGCAGAAGTCCTGCAAAAGAAACAAGGGCGCCTATCCTCCAGCGCCCCGATCCGACCGCGTCAAGCGCGACGATCGCACCCTGGGAGACGCCGACAAAAGCAATTCGGTCATGAGCATTCACGAAGCCTGCTGCTCGATAATACTTCTGATCAGGCGGTCAACGGCTTCCCGAACGCGCCGAATGCGCTCTGGGGCCAAGGGATTGCCTTCGACGCTGAACCATTGGTAACCGTTCCACCGTGCAAACGGAGCGTCGGTTCGCAAAGCGGGTATCGGGCAGCGCAGTAGACCACGCGGATGCGAGCGGCATTAATTGGGCACGACGCGCCAACCCCGTGAAGGCATATGATCAGAATCGTGGGAGCCAAGCTGGTCTCCGGTGCGGTTCGGGCAAGTTCCACTTTTGCAGTAGCGGCGCGCGCAGATCGATCTGGGCGGTGTAATAAGGCGTCAAAGGCCGTGTTCGTTATTTGGGACCGGTGTTTCGGCCGATCCTCAGCCTGCGGAAACAGGCCGAGGATCAATGCCGGGCGGAAAATCGGAGTGATCCACGAAGGGAGCATCGTGGCCGCCACGAGTTGAACCCTGAAACCCGCAGTTGGTTCCACGCCCGGCCAGACGATTCCTGATCTCACCACTACAAGACTGAGCGGTTCCGTACGCTGTGAGACGAACGCGTCAATGAAGCCAATTGCGTAGTATACTGATGTCGTCGGCCCAAATTGACAATGGCGGGACCGCTTGGGAGATGTTCCGGCTCTCGCCATAAAGAGAGGGCATGGATATGCTTCAGAGCCTAGCCTCGCTTAACGACCGGGACGTCCAGGCGATCCTCGATGCACTCGACAAATGGTGCGCGTCTCATCACGTGGACGTCGAGAGCGAAGAGGGCCAACGCGCCATGGCCGCTGCTATCGACTTCGTTCAGGCGAAAGGATTCTCCTGCGATCCTGTGGGGGAAGTCTCTCAGTATCTCGAGAGTGTCCTTCAACGCGAAAGCGATGTCGTTGACGCCAAACGTCATCGCATCCTTGTTATCCAACGATTTTCTCATTGCCGATGAATTGCCGCGGCCTTGCAATCCAGAGGAGCCTGTGTTCTTGGGCCACGCGCCTCGAGCGACGATGCTATCGGCCTGATCATGTCGAAGCTTTTCGACGGCGGCCGACATTGAGTGGCTCCCCGGCTATCCTGTTTGGTCAACGATGCGGAAAAGACAAGATTGGCTGCAGTGGCAGTCGAAAGAGTCTTCGGAAATTGATAATCATTTGCGCCATCAATGGGTGGCGAAAACTTCGCCTATATGCTTCAGCAGCGCCCGGGCGCAATCATTCTCGTCGGCAACGGTAACAGCTCCTATCTCCATCACCCGACCTATGACTTCAACGATAACGCTATCGTCCATGGCCTAAGATATTGGCTGTCGCTCGTCGACCAGCAACTTGAACTGCCCTCGCAGCAATGATGGGCTTTGTGATTAGTTTGACTTGTCTATTACAAACTTGGCTCTAGGTCTTTCCGTTCATGACGGAGCAGTCTCATGGCCTCGATCATCTCGTGCCAGACCTTATGCAAGCGCTGGGGCACGTTGACGGAGTATCGTTTCACCTACGACAGGCGCGATGGCAGCAAGGCAGACATTTCCCGCGAGGTCTACGACAGGGGACAGGCGGCTGCTGTTTTGCTGCACGATCCCGGTAATGACCTTGTTACGCTCGTTCGCCAGTTTCGACCCCCAGCCATGGTAAACGGTAACGATCCGTTTCTGCTGGAGGTATGCGCTGGAATGCTGGATGGCGACGATCCCGAAGCCTGCGTACGACGCGAAGCTTTGGAGGAGGCCGGGGTGCTCGTGAAAGACCTCCGATTCGTGTCCCGAGCTTATGGTCACCCAGCAGCCGTTACTGAACGTCTCTCGATGTACATCGGTACGTATGATTCCGCCTGCCGTGTTAGCAAAGGCGGCGGGCTTGCGCAGGAGGAAGAAGACATCGAGGTCGTCGAGCTGGGATTTCGAGATGCCTACGAAATGATTGCCCAGGGCGATATTGTGGACATGAAGACAATCATTCTTCTGCAAGCCCTTCAGCTGGAGAATAGCCGCTCGCAGAATGGCCCCGGAGGCCGATGACGTAGATGCGAAGGAAGAAGCGAGACCTTTTCGTTACGATCTGAGCGAGTTGTTTATGGCCGTTGCACACCAGTCCATCACCAGTTCTGCGGGGGGTCAAAAAATTTCTCTGGGTGCTCTTGAAACCGAATTTTTCTCCACCCAAATCGATCTGCACCGGCAGCCCGAACGGGGGCCGGAAGATGGAAACGCCGGCTTTGGCCGGTCTCCTTTCCAACTCGCTTTACGGAGGATTTGGTTATGAGAAATGAACTTGATTTCGCACCACTGTACCGCTCCAGCATCGGCTTCGATCGCGTCTTCAACCTTTTGAACAACGCCCAGCGCCTGCAGACAATCGACAACTGGCCGCCCTACGACATCGTCAGGATCGGCGAGGACGAGTATCGGATATCGATGGCCGTTGCCGGCTATGGAGAGGGTGACCTCGACCTTACACAAGAGCGCAACGTGCTCGTCATCAAGGGCGGGAAGACTGACGACAGCCAAGGCGAGTATCTGCATCGCGGTATTGCCGGTCGCAGCTTCGAACGTCGCTTCGAGCTTGCTGACCACGTCAGGGTGGAAACGGCCTCGCTTACGAATGGGTTGCTCGACATCGTCCTCAAGCGCGAGATTCCGGAAGCCATGAAGCCGCGCAAGATTGCGATCGGTAAAGGCAGCAGGATGAATGCGCCGCTTCAGATCAATGCCGATAAGCAGGTTGCCTGAGAAGGAGGAAGGCGCGACTTCGCGCGCGCCTGACGTTGATGAACGTGATCAATGTTCGCCAACCCGCGCCGTTCGACGCACATGATCTTGCTGCATGCCAGCCGGTGTTCGACGCACTGTTGAAGGAAGCCGGCGTTGACAAGCGCTCGGAAGAGGCTTCACGCATCGCCGCAATCGTTGTGGACCTTTATCGCTACGGCGTCAAAGATCCCCAGGCGCTGCGGGTGCTGGTTGAAGGCGCCCGCGGTCTGGTTCCAGGACCCGACGTCAAGGCATCTTGATCAGCCTCGGTTGGCCGGCCGGCGATCAACGACAAGAGTTGCATGGCGGGAGGATTATCCGCCATGCATCGGGCGAGGTCGATATCTCAGGCCGGCGGCGTTGGGCTCCGGCGACCATCAGTCTGCTTTGGTATGCGAGGCACGGAAGCGCTCGATGTCCTCGGGCTCCCGTTCATCAAGTTGGGTCATGTCGTCGCGAGCATCGGCATGAACGTGGAGCAACTCGTCAAGCTTTGCATGAATAGCCTGCGTATCCCGGTGCTCTGCGCGTTGGATAAAGAGGGTCATCATCCAGGTTACCAGCGTGGCCAGACCGTGCCATTCAAGGGTCTCCGAACTCAAGGTCCACCAAAGGATCCCATAGGCGACAACGATGAGGAACGCTACGGGGCTGGCCGTCAACGTGCCAAGATTGGTCAACCAAGAGCGCCACATCATAATCTCCTCCAAATTGCTCCGAACCCGTACCAAGCCAATCAGTTCCCGTGGAGGCGCATTAGCCGATGTCTTCCGACATTCGAATTCGAAACCCCCGTGGGGAAAAAGGTCTGAGCAGGTACCAGGGAAAGTACCTCGCCTGGTCTGGCTCCCACCAAACTAAGAAATCAAATGATCGATGGCGATGATTTCAGCGGTGAACTCGGAAGCCGTTGGGATCAACATAAGCTGGCCGGCGACAAACAGCAGCAGTCCGATCGCCCTCAGCCTACAGGCATACTCAGAGCAACCCTTTTCAAGCAGCAACGCAACTTCGATGGCCAGCGACGTGACCTGCGGCTAACGCCCAATCTGCAGGCTTGGGAAACACCGCTGTGTGACGGTATGAAGCAGGGAGAACCCTTGCGTCGTATCCCGAAACGAAGGCGAACGGAACCTGTCGCATCTTGAGAAGCGCCGCGACCGGATACACCATCTCCCCTCCCACGTTTATGTCTAAAAGCGCACCATCCAGTTTGTCGTCACTTTCAACAACCTGCATGGCAAGAGCAAGCGAGGGAACCTTCAACGCTTCTGCACCGAGACTCTCGAGCCTTTGACTGGCCTGAATTGCGAGGTAAAAATCGTCTTCCACGATCAGGAAGCGGCGGCCTTCAATACCTGAAAACAGGAACTTGTGCTGTGTTGCGACACGACAGAGCGCTTCCAGTTTTTCCGGAGCAACCAGCCCGCGCGCGTACATCCGCAATATGTACCGCGCCAGTTCGGTGCGATGCGCCGCAGCAGGCGAAAACCCGGGCTCGGTGCTGATCCTGTCGAAGACCACCCGCACAATTTCCATGTCGCCTGAGTCGTAGATCCCATGTGTCAGTGCCAGCGAAGTCATCTAGATCTCCTGGGTTGGGAATTAACAATTCCACCTCGGCGGCAATGAATCAAGCACGTTGAAAAGCGAAAGAAGGGTTCGTCCTCCATCGTACGGATTTTAAGAATCCAAGTACAATAGCTGGCAACCAGCTCCTCAAACGAGCTTGCGCCCCAAAACCCGCCAGTTGTCCTCAACGCAGAGCAGTTCGCCAATGCAAGGGCGTTTGTGATGATATCGTCATCGCACTATTTCTATGGAATCATTATCAATATGTATCATTCCACTGATGGGCTGGCGCCGGACAGGGCGGTGCCGTGCGGCGCACGCTTTGTGCGGCATCGTACAATTCGCGCTTGGCGCTTTACGATAGCAAAAATAGCCTCTCTTATAGAGGCAGATCGTTTCTGTTGCGACCTCACTTTGCGAGATAGATTTTCGCATGAACCACGTCCATCACGGTTGGCTGCTGCTCCAGGTAAAATGTCCAGAGCTCCGGGCAATTTCCGCCCTGAGCAATGAAGTGCGGGATCTTTGCGAAGACTACAGCCTGGTGGTCACTTACCTCGACAAGCTCCAACGTACGAATGCCTCGCCCCTGGTGATGGCTGAATACGAAGAGATGTCCCAGATCATTGAAAGTGAGGTCACTGCCAGAGTAGGGTTGCCGAGGAAGCGTTCGCCGCTGCGCGTTACGTCACTCCGCAGTTCGTCCGCCATTGCCAGATCCATTATACGGCTTTTCACGCGGTTCCGCAGGAGAAGGAAACTTGATCCTCCGACACTCACCAAGCGTCTGAGTGGGTAGCTGATCTTTCGCTGACCCTCCCTGCGATTTCCGCGTGATGCCTCTTGTTCTGGTTGCTCGCGCTTGAAATCGTTTGATTGCGCTGGCATGGCTGAGGAGCGTCAGCATGCTGCGGTTGTTCGACACGACGTGGCATCGTGTGTCTTGGTACTCGCTCCAAACTCACAGGAGACGCCAATGTCGCCCGGCAAACCGCCCCAACTGGTGCAAAACGGGGTTCTTGCTGGTGCCGGAGAAATCGTGATTGACCGTCCGGTGGAGTTCTGCCCGAGCGGCAAAGGGAAGGCCCTAGCGCCTGCCGCATTTAGGTTTGCCACAATCGGAACCTGGATTAATCTGGCGAGTTGACTCGCCAACTGCAAGCACAGCATTGGCTGCGCATTGTTCACCCGAATGCCGAAGCCGACCATCTCATCATGCCCGGAATGGAATTGTGAGGCCTTTATGATGCGACTCCAGGGATCATGCCAGTGTGGGCAAGTAACGTATGCAGTTAGTGGTGATGCGACGCGCATTGGAATCTGCCACTGCACGGACTGCCGCCAAGAGAGCGGATCGGCCTTCACGTTCTTTGGTGTTTGGCCGGCTTCGTCCTTCTCGGCTGACGGCCAAACAGCGGTGTACAAGGGCCGCAGGTTCTGCACATCATGTGGCAGTCGTATGTTCTCGACCAATGAGAAAGAAGCAGAGATTAAGCTTGGCACGTTGACGGATGCGCCAACAGGTCTGAGGCCGTCTTACGAACTCTGGATAAAACGGCGAGAGGCCTGGATGCCCCCAATCGAAGGCGCCGAGCAATTCAACGAAAACAGGATGCCCAAGAAAGGATAAGACCGTGGCGCCGAAGGAAATGGATGAGGTACTCACCAAGCTGCCGTTGCGTATCGGGGCCTACGTTCCAGATGATTTGATTGAAGACTGGTTCGCGCCCAATACCGGAATGAATCCTCCAGCAAGCACTTGAGGCAGCCGTCTCCTACGGTCGGCGTTTTGATTGCGAGTTCAAGTACTATCTGGACCGAAAGGAAGGCGTCTTCTGGAAGTGGGTAATCCTAGCGAACTTTCTCGGTCCCGCTCGGTGTATTGATCATGGTCTGGCCGCCGCCGTTGCCCTCCGCTGTCGGATCTCGATCGGTTGCTTTCGGGGGAAGAGCGCCTCCATTCGCAGGATTGTTGTCGAAAGTTCCAGGTCCGGATGGCTGTGCGTTAATAGGATCGGGTGCTGTTGAGGCCGTCGGTTTAGGATCGACGTCGATGCTTTCGCCCCAGTATTCGGCGGCTCCCCATGCAATGAAAGCAAGGATGAGTCCTGCAACCAGAACCATGAGGACAGGCCTTCCAAAACTGCCCTGCCTTGCCTCAGTTGCCGTTTCCACCACCTCGTGGTGATCCCGATTGCCATCCCTGCTCATCTAACGCTCCTCTCATCTGATGGATTGGTAACCCTCACAACGAAGAGATGTTCCCGATCCTACTCGGACCCAAGAATGTTTGGTCAGAAGGACTGTCTTGCGCGCATAATTGGCAGGTCGCACTCCAAGCCGCCGCCGCTGGTGAAGAGCCACATCTTGGCCTAGTGCATGTGCTTCCGAGCATCCCCATTGTCGGCGCCATCACACGCGCTCACCGGATTTTGCAATTCGACGACACGGCCGAGCTTGCGAAGGTAAGCCACGATAAACTTCTTCAATACAAGCTGCGTCGACAATTCAACGGGGCCGACATCGCTCAGAGCTTCGACCGGATGAACGATGACAATGTTGTCGGTGCCGATGATGTCAATCTCGTAGCCATTGGCCAGGAGCCTGTCTACGTAAGCCTTCGCCAGTCGAGCGCTCATTCCATCCTGTTCCTATGCTGCTGGAGGAAACGATCCTTTTGATTGCAGGTTCCACGAGGTAAGCCGCCAGCCTTCGCTCTTTTCATGTCCCGGTGTCGAGCTGCAACAGCCTTTCCAGGAAGGCAAGCCGCTCGAGAGCTGAAGCCGTCTTCCTTTCAAAAACAAGCCTGCCCTCACGCTGAGTTGCCAGATGAACTTGCAGAAGTTGATTTTGCGCTCTCTGTGCGGAATTCTTCGCGAAACTCAGCGCGAGACCTCGCGGACCGCCCTCGACGGCGCTGATGCCGAATGCCGATGCTGCCATTCTTGCCCGTGTAATGCGCAACAATGTCGCAACCGCCTCCGGATGATCGCCAAAGCGATCTTCCAGTTCGTCAGCAAGTTCGTCTATTTCCTCCCGCGAAGCGGAGCGAAGCAGGCGGGAATAGAGGCTCAGCCTTACGGCACCGTCACCCACATAATCGGCAGGAAGCGCTCCCGAGACACCGAGCTTGATTACCGTGGTTGCCTTGAAGTGAGACCGCTTTCCCGAGACAGCTCGTTCCAACAGGCATTGGTAAAGAGCGGTGCCAATCACCTTCGTATGGCCGGCCTGCTTATTCCCGTCTATCTCGCCGCTGCCTCTCAACTCCATGTCGTCCATGCTGATCGAGAGACCGGCGCCCAACCGATCATTGCTGAGAATCGTGGCAAGCCTCGAACGCGTTGTCTCCGCCAACTCTGCATCTGGCGGCGCAAGGAGATAGAACACACCCTGCCTCCTCGATCGCCCGACGCGCCCACGCAACTGATGCAGCTGCGCAACTCCGAAGCGGTCGGGTCTCCATACGAACATGGTATTGGCGCGCGGCACATCCAGGCCGCTTTCAATGATGTTGGTCGACAGAAGTACGTCTCCGTCTCCGTCTGCAAAACCGACCATGATTTCGTCCACCGCCCTGGCCGGCATCTTCCCATGCGCAACGCGAATGTCGAGCTCGGGCACCATCGGGCCAAGACGAGTTTTCAATTCGTCCAGGTCCACAATCTGTGGCGCCACAAAAAAGCTTTGGCCGCCCCGACGGTGCTCGCGCAGCAGCGCGACCCGAACCGATGCGCCGTCGAATTCCGTCAGTATCGTTCGCGCGGGCTTGCGTTCTGCGGGCGGGGCTGTCAGCAGACTGGTGTCCTGTACACCAATCAACGCTGTCTGCAGAGTTCGTGGTATGGGCGTCGCTGACATCATCAGCGTATGGGTTGCCGGCGCCAGCTCTTGCAATGCTTGCTTTTCACCCGCGCCAAAGCGGTGTTCCTCGTCAATGATCAGCAACTTCAATCGTGGCAGGGAAATATCCCTGCCGAGAATTGCCTGGGTGGCAATGACGATATCGATACTGCCGGTTGTCAATCTTTCCTTGATGCGACCCGCTTCTTCCTCAGCAATAACCCGCGATAGCATGGCGACCTCGACGCCTGTTCCCGCAAACCTCCTTGCAAACGTCATGTGGTGCTGCCTTGCCAAGACGGTGGTGGGACAGACAACAATAACCTGGCCACCTGAAAGAGCGACCGCAGCGGCGGCGCGAAGCGCTACTTCTGTTTTGCCGAAACCGACATCGCCGCAAAGCAGTCTGTTCATGACAGTACCGGATGCAAGGTCAGCTCTCACAGCTGCGATTGCCGCAAGCTGGTCCGGCGTTTCAGCGTAGGGAAACCGCGATACCAGCTTGGCGTAGGCTGATCGCGGCGGTTCGATAACCTCCGCCTGGATCTCCCGCCGCCGCGCCGCGATCTTGCGCAGGTGGCGGGCCGCGGCCCGAATGTCCTTATCCACGAGTGCTCGCTTCTTGCTCCACGCGTCCGTATGTAGCCGATCAAGCGCGATGGCCTCCGGATTGGAGCCATAGCGCCAGATTTTTCCGAAATCACCCATAGGGACCAGGAGCGAGGCATCGCCGTGATAAACCAAACGTGCTGCGTCACGGCTTTCGCCTTCGACCTCAATTGTTTCCAAGCCTACAAGCCGGCCGATACCGTGGTGTTCATGAACAACCAGATCTCCAGGTTGTAGCTCGGGCTCCGGGAGGACCGGAGCCGACGGCGAGGCAATAACGCTCGTCTTCCCGGGCACATCAAAGGTGCCGATCATTGCAACCTTGGCTGACTCATCAAGAAAGCCTTGCTTCAAATTGCAGGGCAGCGTCAGCAGGCGACCAGGCGCGACACCATAAGCATCACGCCAGTTTGTGATTGGCGCTGCGGAAATCCCGTTGCTCTGCTTCACGCGTTGGATCGACCGAGACATGGCAGGGCCCTCCCCGGCAAGAACAACTTTCCACGCCGAGCTGATCTTGTCTTTCACAAACGCTTCAAAGGCTCTGACGGCACTGGTTGCCTTACGAAAGGCTGGCACGTCTCCGGCCCCCGACTGATCGACCACGAGCCTGCTGCATCGACTAACACGCCCCATCCACTCGGCTTGGCTGAGGTACAGTGAACGGTCGGCTTCTCGTTTGCCAAGGGTAAGATGCGCCTGCCTGGCGTCGTCGATGAATTGGAGGTAGCTGTCCAAGCGTTTGTCCGCTTCGGGCGGGATTGCAAGCCTGGCTTTGCCAAGAAGATCAAAGAACGACGGAAGTTTGCCGTACAGCCGGATCATGCTTCGCTGGGTAGCACTCGCCGTCATGTCCGGCACGGTTTCGCCGTTCGCCTCAGCGGCGACCACCTCCGACGCAGGCCCAAGAACCATTTCGGCAAGTGCTTCTTGTGTTCTCTGCGAGGCGGGATCGTAGAACGAAAGCTCGACAATCGACCCGTCGTCCAATGCAATTCGCACTGGCTGGCAACCACCGGCTGGAAAAACGTCGACAATCTCGCCTCGAAGCGCAAACTCGCCGGCTTCGTCAACAACGCTGTCCTCGACATATCCCGTCCGGCGCAGAAAGCCTACAAAGTCGTCCTCTAAACGCTGGCCAACGGCAAGGCGGTATCGGCTATCACGTATCACCGAGGCAGGCGGCAGCCTCTGCAGCAGCGCGTCTAGTGATGTGATTAGCAGGCGCGGATGGGAAGCGTCCTCCAGCCACACCCTGAGCGCATCCATTCGACGGCCCATGCACTGACGGGACGGCGGAACACGATCGTAGGGCAGACAATCCCATGGGGGCAAAAAGATAATTGGCGCGTGCGGATCAAAGCCTAAAATCGCCTCCACGAGCCTGACCGCTGATGGCTCACTGGCTGCGACGAAGGCCAGATCACATTTCGTCCGCTCAAGTTCGGCCAGGAGCTTGGTGGCGGTGAAAGCTGCCGGGGGTGCAGACGATATCGAAGGGTCAACAACGGGATCGGGGGTAGTAGGCAAGGGATCTCCTGAGCGCGATGAGAAGCCTCGCTCACAGCAACCTGCTTTGATGCTGGTGGTCATGAGGCTGGGTCAACGGGGCTTCATTCATCATGTGAGCTTGCCCACAAGCTCCGCATAGTCGGAGAAGGTAAATTTCCTTCCCCGTTGCGAAGCCTCGTTTGCAAGGAGAAGAACGCGAATTGGAAACAGCGTTGCGGCCCGGTTCGACGCCGAGAGCTCATGGTCGTCATCGTCTTCGACAGCCGTTTCTGCCTGCCCAAGGGCCGCCGCGATCTCCCGATGGGTTGTCACGCCTTTGGCCACCAGAGTATCGGTGATTGCCGCAATGGCCATGATCAATCCCTCAAGCTGCAGGTTGGCTGTATTCAAGGTGGCCTCCTTCAATTGTTTTCTTCATGCTTGTAATGGCAGCCTTCTTCTTCAGCCATCGAAGGACACGGATTTCCTCCTCGTCCATCCACTCCAGGAGCCGCACGCTCTTAGTTTTCAGCTTCAAGACGTGGGGCAATGTACCGTTCCTGAAGTCTTCGAATACTGCCGGGTGGATGTAGGAGGAGCGGCAGACCGATCGCGTGTTGACAAGCTTGGCTGCGACGCCGTCAATGGCTTCATTCAGCTGTCGGGCAATCGCTCTTTCGGACGTTGCAACTTCCACCGAGGCAAGTGCTTCAACCGCCATGCAGGTCGCCCCCCACGTGCGGAACTGTCTTGAGCTCGTATCAGCGCCCGTAACCTCGCGAATATAGCCATTGACATCCTGCGAAGAAATCTGGCGGCATCCTCCCTCGTCGCAGATATATTGAAATAGTTGTTGGCCGGGCAGTTCCTGTAGTTTGCGAACGACATTGGCTATGCGTCTGTCACTGTGGGAAAGGTTCCACTCCTTTCCTGACTTCCCCCTGAAACGGAATTTGACGCTCCCGCCTTCGACCTTCACGTGGTTGTTTCGAAGGGTCGTCAATCCGTAGGATCTATTGGCCTCGGCGTAAGCTGCATTGCCGATCCGGATGTAAAGATTGTCAAGCATCCAGACGATCGTTGCCAAAGCCTTGTCCATTGTCAGGCCACGGGCGCGCAGGTCGAGATCGACCCTCTCGCGCAGATCAGGCAGCCGATCTGCGAAATCAGCCAACTTATCGAATTTTGCCTTTCCGCGCTCGATGTGCCAGTCGGCATGATAGCGGTATTGTCTTCTTCCACGCGCATCAATTCCGATTGCCTGCAAATGCGAGTTTGGATTTGGGGATATCAGTACGTCGGTATAAGCCGGGGGGATGGCCAGTGCGTTCAGGCGGCTGATCTCGGCAGCATCGGTAATCCGTTGTCCGTCGGGCATGTAGTAGAGGAAACCATTTTTTCCGGGTTTGCGGCTGATCCCCGTCTCAAGACCCGCCAGATAAACGAGGCCAGATGCAAGCTTGGGGCCTGCCCCATCCGCTGCCAAACCATTCTTAAAAATCATCTGGTTCATGACACTGGTAACTCCAGGGCTCCGTTTCCTACTCCAAAGCAATGCCAGAAGGCGGGATCGATCAGCCCATGGTGTCCGCCGTGGTTGACATCCAGGCGCGGTGCCTGCGCTCGTCCTCCAGTGCCCCGAGGAAAAATGCCTTCGAGGCCGGAACGGCGTCTTCGTGGCGCGATGCCTGTTCATAAGCCTTGACCGTATCGTCCTCGTTGGTCTTCATGGCATAAAGAATGGTGCTGTCGCCCAGCATGTCTGCCAGAACGATCTTACCGGTTGTGAGATACTGCTTCATGTCACCGCCCGTCGGAACTTCCAGGCGAAGTTGCGTGGCCATGGTGGTCAGGACATCGAGATGATGAAGGTGATCCTGTTTAAATACCGACATTTGCGCGCGCAGTTCCTTGTCGTCAAGACGCGCGATACAGGCATCGTAGGCAGCAATAGCGTCGTGCTCGAGATAGATCAGGTCCTTAACCAGCGCTCTGATGTCGCCTTGATTTCCAACGAGCGTAGTCATGGCTTCCTCCATTGATGACGCAGCGGAAACCTCCGTGGTCAATTTTAGTTCCAGGAGGTCCCGTGCGGTGGGAAACGTCGTTTTGAAAGAATACAGACTTGCCGCGCAGTCTGCTGATCTCGTGGCCGGATTTACCTGGAGTGACGAGTTCAATCTTTCATCTGGTCGCTGCTTGCAGTCGGCTTCTTGCTGGTTTGGCCGTCAACCACCGCCATCGATAGAAGTTTCCTTCGCCCGCCACCGCGGCCACTCCGGCACCGGTCGACCCGGACCGGTGCCGGAACAATTGCCCTAAAAAGGAGTTGGGCGGCTGCTTTCTCACTCGGAGGTTCGGATGAAAACCACTGTCGTTTCAATTGTTGGACTCCTGATAGCTGGTCCAGCCTCGGCACTCGATAATGCAGCAAGGCAACACGCGACCGATTTCGCGACAAAAGCTGCAATTGCCAATATGTTTGAAGTAGAGGCGGCAAAGATAGAGATCGACCGGGGCAAGGCTGGCGATGCCACACAATTCGCACAGGACATGCTTAAGGATCATGGAGTTGCCGGCAAGGTTCTGAGCGAAGCCGCAAAGCAGGACGGGGTCGATCTGCCGATCGCCTTGGACAACGAACACAAAAGTAAGCTCGAGGGACTCAAAGGCAGTGACGCGGCCAACATGGATCAAGCATACCTATCGACGCAAGTGACTGCTCACCAGCAGGCAGTAAAACTGTTTGAGACATATTCAAAAGAAGGTCCCGACAGTCAGTTGAAACGTATCCATCCGAGCAGGGCCGCGGGATTTTGGGCACCGCGCGTGGTAACGTCGGTTCATGGAGATCGATGAGGACAAGATCGACGACGCCGTTTTGG
>Ga0209673_1000644_pt1 | contig 52003 bp, 36 predicted proteins | sample AraplaCol_mMS_r2_2_FD_184274 | JGI IMG/M metagenome (GOLD analysis project Ga0209673, IMG submission 184274) | Arabidopsis root microbial communities from North Carolina, USA - plate scrape MF_Col_mMS_r2 (SPAdes) (version 3) | ecosystem: Host-associated > Plants > Roots > Endosphere | place... | reverse complement strand
AACCTTCCAACTCTACACTTCTTTCCCCCCGTGAAACCAAAAACCGAAAAGCTGGAGCTGCCGTCGATCTCGCAGGTCCACACCCGCGGTCCTGCTGATACCCCTTGGTACAACCACCACGCGGCAGAACGTCCGTTGCTACCAGGTGATAAGCTCCCCGCGCTCAGCCTACCGACAGCTTCCCAGATTCCATCGCGCTACGTTTATCCAGACCCAAGCTCTGTAAGCTCAAGTGCGCGCACAAGTCTGTCCAGCGCCTCTGCAGCGGCAATTCAGGAACCGAGAAGTCCCCCTCCCTCCGAATTGGGGACTCAACCTCGTCTCCCTCTGGATTCGGAGTACGTCGCCCAAGAGGGCTACTATCCCAGCCCAACCTCGCTCGGCAGTATGAATCAGACTCAGCCGTATATGGATGTTCATTCCCATATGTCTTCCGCTCAACCGTACGCTTCACAGGGCGCTACCGCTGGCGCTATGCCGCATTATAATTATCATCAGCAACCGTCGGTGCTACAGCCTGCCTCTTCCTATGGCCCGGCTTCGTACTCGCAGTATGGTTATCCCAATGGAGTGACTTCGCCGCCCACAGGACATCCACCGCCACCGAGCTCTATGGCGGGACAGATGCCTGCTCAACTGTTGCCTCTTCCAGGTAATTCATCCAAAAGACAACCAAATTCCGAACGATCAGTACTAATTATTCTCAGTCAATCACTCGGTTGCCCCGCCGGGATACGGAAATAACACCGGTGCCCCATTGCAAGGGTTTGTCTATGATTCAACAGGCCAGGTTGCTCCCCCTGGCGCCAAACCTCGCGTTACAGCTACTCTGTGGGAGGATGAGGGCAGTCTTTGTTATCAAGTGGAGTCGAAAGGTGTCTGCGTGGCTCGGAGAGAGGGTGAGTGTTTTTGAGACGAAACAAATCGATACCAAAGCAGCATTGACTTACACTAATAGATAACCACATGATCAACGGCACAAAGCTGCTGAATGTCGCAGGTATGACCCGTGGTCGTCGTGATGGAATCCTCAAGAGTGAGAAATTACGCCATGTGGTGAAGATCGGCCCGATGCATTTGAAAGGTGTCTGGTATGTTACCCTCAACCTTTAGTTCTTTTAAAGCTTTCTCCCTATTAACCTGTTCCTATAGGATTCCCTTCGAACGTGCATTGGAGTTTGCCAACAAGGAGAAGATTACCGATCTTTTGTATCCTCTCTTCGTGCATAACATTGGTGGTCTGCTGTATCACCCAGCCAACCAGACTCGCACCAACTTGGTCGTGCAAGAATCGCAGAACCGCCGTCTGGAAGGTCCCCCAACAGGACCACAGCGTACCCCGACAGCACCACAGCCCTCGACCCTGCATCACGCCATGCAGACCCCCATGTCTTCCCACATGTCTCAACCATCGTCCATGGGTGGTGGACCTCGACCTGGTATTGAGCGCGCCAACACCTTCCCCACCCCGCCTGCCAGTGCATCCAGTTTGATGGGGGTCACAAGCCAAGGCAGCTCATACGAATGGGGCGGCCAGGGAATGAATTCAGGTGTGCCGCAGTCGCAGCAGCCTCTCTCCATTGACACCACATTGAGCAACCAACGTTCCATGCCGACCACGCCTGCGACCACCCCTCCTGGAAGCAACATGCAGGTTATGCCGCCTTACCAACCTCAGTCAGGCTACGATAGCAAGCCGTACTACTCCGCGGCCCCGCCAAATCATTCTCAATACGCACCCCAGACGCCAATGACCCAATCCGGCCTCTCCAGCTACGGCCAAACTCTACCTAATGTGAGCTATCTGAAGAACGAAATGGCGCCACCGACAGGTCGGGCTCCTGGTGCTCCTGAGACCGAAACCCCTGATCTAAAGTCTGACCGCTACTCCCAGAGCAATGGTCCCGGTGAATCAGTACCGGAGCAGGAATCGGAGTATCTGCAAGATCAAGGCACAAATTATAATGCCAACCGCGGATCTTACACCTACAGCACTAATCCCTCCGTCGGTTCTCTCACCGGTGATCATCCCCAGTTAACACCAGAAATGACCGGATCCCCGCAACAAAATGGATCAGGTCGTATGACACCGCGAACTAGTGGTGGACCTCCACCACACTGGGCATCAGGTTATAACACCCCGCCCCGTCCTCCAGCAGCAACGACCCTTTACAATGCTGTCAGCGATACTCGTGGGACTCCGGCAAACGCGGCATCAGACCCTTACTCCATGGCCTCAACCACTACCCCTGTCTACTCGACCGCGATGAACGGATCTCTAGGCTCAGGCAACAAACGCATGCGCGAAGAAGACGAAGTGGTTCGACCCGAAAGCGCCGAATTCGAGAGCAAGCGTCGCAAGACTATCACTGATACCAGTCTCGGTGGTCCTGTTGGAGCTCCGATCCTTCAACCCATGAAGACCGGTGCAGTCATGGGTCGTCGTCGATAAACCTCTGCAACTGCCTTCGATGAAATCCACAAGCCTCCAAGACAGATTCAAACAATCTGATTGCCATTTGCATGAAAAAATTGCCTGGAACCCATCGAACTGGGTTTGATTTGAAGCCGACAAAAAGAAAGAAAAAAAAAACAACACCATCTCAAAAAAGCTTTGCTTTAACTGTGCATCGCTACATTCTGCTTCATTTCACTTCTGGTCATCATCCGCCTATTCCGCGATGCCCATATTTTTCAAATTCTCCGGAGAGAAAAAGATAATCATTTTTCTTTCTCCGATCATTGCGTTCGACACGACTGCTCCATTTATCGACATTTTTTCCCGCCATCAAAAGAATAATGGAGCTTTGCTAGCGTCTTTTCCAGCATGAATGGGCTCGAGAGGTTGTTTCCCTCCCCTTTTTCCATTTTCATTTTCAATGATTCGAAACCCTCTCCTCTCGCACTTACGACAATGATGTAATGAATCTCTTATAACGAATCTTCTATGTATGCGATTCATCGCATTTCATTCCTCCTGTTTTTGGTTTTGGTTTTGGTTCTGGTTTTGGCTTCTGAATTTGTTTTTCTTCCCATCATCCTTACCCTCGTTGAGTCGCTGAGCAATGTTGGGCCTGGGAGTGGAAGGGTGATTGGGGGAGAAAACGAATAATTGCAAGAAAAGGGGTTGTGTGTGTGTGTGTGTCTTTCCTGGCATTCCTTGGGGGTTTATTTTATATTTACCCGAAACTTTTGGTTATGTTTTAGAGAGACGATATGATGGTAATGAATGATCATGAATTGTGTTTTTTCTGGGGTTTTTTTTTTCTTCTGCACTGCACTACTGGTTTTGGTATCTGGTATCTGGTTATAGGGTTGATGGACATTTTTCAATTTCATAGCGATATACAATTTTGTCCTCATGCCTATTTTATTATTTCTTGGGTAGATTGTATTTGAAATAATCAAGTAGTAGATTGTACGTAAGGGTGACTGGTTCAATGCTAGAGATATTACGTTGGAAACGAAAATTGTAACTCCTGGGCTGGACAAGTGAGTCCACGATTGTAGATCTGCCCTTGTCCAGTGACTACTTGTGTAGTATTGGCCACCACATATCTACTTCCCTATCATATCAATACTTAATTAGACAAATCGGGCTGAAAAAATCACATCATATCCAATCGCGTCTATGTCCAAGTCTATCCCTATCCAGTCATTGTGTATACGCCCCATCCAAACCACCCACACAAACCCAACCATCCAAACACAAGACCAACCAGACATATAAACAAAAATCAGATCAATATACACCACCTCCAAAACACAACCAGAAGTACCTATATACCCTAATTCATTCATCAAGATACCCATACCATACCATAAGATCTTCAGAAATCGACAAAGTGAACATCGATGCTGAGCAATGCTCAACGCTTCCCAGCTTGAGAAAAGATCATTTGCCAAATATCCAACCACTGCTGCTGCTTATAAGACAATGGACGGTGTGGATTCCTGAATGTCGTGGCGAGTATTTCTCGAAGACGAGTATTTAGGATTTTCAGTGCTAGCATCGATTTCCAATCTCGTACACTGAATCGAATTCTATTTGCGTCAATGGAAATTACGCCCGAGTACATCTAAATCAGTCAGTCAGTAATTTGATTCTCATCATCGAATTTTTCTTTTTATTTGCTGAGGCTTGCACCGATTTACACCGGTTCGTTTGCATCGACATCTACACGGTAATGTACATACCTTAAACTCAGCCTCACCGCACAACAAAGCAATAGCGAAATCATCCACGGCACTCGTATCGTGAGCGTTTAGATTTCGATTTCGCGCTTGCATGATGTGATAGTATGATAACCATTTCAGGTTATAATCGGCTTGTTTGTTGATGGATGTTGGGTGTAGTGTGACGGTTTGATTATTCGAGACGTTTCGCCAACCTTTTCCTTCGCGGGTGAGGAGTTTCGGATAGAAGCTCCAAGCCACGACTGAGTTGATGACAGTGTCGTTTGAGCTATTTATATCGTGTTCCTCGGGGATGGTGAAGAATTGTCGTTGTCGACCACCGGATCGTGCGCTGGTATCTCGTTAGTTTGGACACGCAAAGAGAGAAGAGGTGAGGGGAAGAACAGTACCGATTGAGGGCTGTCTTTTGAGATCCGTCTAGATTGATTAATCCGGTATCTGCGATTGAGACAATGAGTTGCATCTTGACGTCTTCGATACTTTGAAGCGTTTGTGGACTGAGGAAGTTTTTGCGGCAGAAGCTGAACTCGCTTGAGCCGGGGGTACTTCTTGCCCGTTTCCAGCAACAGTATGCGTTGTAAATTGTTAGGAGATCCGAATCACCTGGATGAGTTAGTATGATGTTGTTTGACGGATATAAGTTGACGGAGAGTTAAACGACGAACCTCTTTGGAATGATGCGCGCGCTGCATCACGCTGTGTGTTGGAACCCATTGTGTTGATGAAAGGTGACTTAGACGATAAAATAGCTGCAATGCTGACTGCCGCATCAAGACATTTGAAGAAAGCTCCGTGAATGATTAATTTTCCGAGGAAAACATCCAGTGGGAGTTTTGCAAGCTGCGATCCCAAAGGCGTCAAGCTCTCATTGCTGGTGAGAGCCTTGACTTCTTTCAGAGAGTCTATAGCACGTCGAATATTCTTTGAAGATGGCGGGTCCAATGCTTCAAGAAGCGTTTGCTCTACCTCGCCTAGTTTGCAAATCTTGACGCGTAGCACGAGGTCTTGCAGAGACAGACGCAGCATTTCTGGCGTTTGTTGTTCGGCAAGCTACCATTGTCAGCGTAGTCTCTCTAGTGGACGGTGCAATGTACATACCAGTTTGTCATGGCGGTGTTTGGTGAAGAGATGGAAACAGATACCATTCTGTACACGACCAGCTCGACCACGTCGTTGTTTAGCGTTGGCACGAGAGATGAAAGACTCAACAAGTCGTGAGAGTTGTCTCCTTTCATCGAATCTAAAGATGCAAATGTTAATTGTGCTCAACATAACATCGGTTCGAAACGTACCTCATTGTCTTTTCAGTTCCTACATCAACAACTGCCGTGATATCGGGAATAGTGATACCTAGATAGTATTAGCATGAATTTTCAACATCGCTGTAAACAATCCATACCGGTCTCTGCAATATTGGTGGCAATGACGATCTTTCTCATGCCCTCAGGAGGTATGTTGAAGGCCTTTTCTTGATCCTCACTGGCAATAGAAGAGTGCAGGGCATGCACAATCCATCCCTTTTGGAACGTCGGCTCTGACAAGACTTCATCGTTCAGGCGACGAATTTCAGCTAGACCGGGCATAAAGACCAGAATTGCTTTACTGTAATGCTCCATCTCCGGCGCAGTCGCAATTTTCAATAAAAGTTTCTTGATCAGCTGGTAATCAATCCGATACTCGTCGAGATTGATGATAGTCTCCCGGGTTTGCTTGGAATAGCTTTCAAGACTGGCTTGAAGTCCCCCGGTGTTGTTGTCGCCGGTGTTATCTGAAATCTCGTCTGGATCGTCATCGAGCGCTCCATACTTATCATCTTCAGACAGTCGATAACCAGTCATCTCAACTGCGTCTTCGAGATACTTCATTTCAACCGGGAAGGTTCGGCCAGGGATGTTGAGTACGGGAACACCGCCGAGATAATTGGAGAAACGCTGCGCCTCGAGAGTCGCGGACATGAGGATAAGCTTCAGATCGGGTCGCTTTTGCATCAATCTGCGAAGAACGACGAGGAGGAAATCACTATCGATAGTTCGCTCGTGCACTTCATCCAGTACAACGTGAGTGATATCCTGGAAATCGTCTGGCCGCTCCAGCATCCGCACAACCACACCAGTGGTTCTAAGTCGAGTTAGCCAGCCGCGCATTGCAGTACAATGAGAATATAACTTACGCATAAACAAGACGTGTCGTTGAGCTGATCTTGCTCTCTAATCTCACTGCAAAACCGACGAGAGATCGTGTGGTTCCCACGTCATTTTTACTCTCTCCAAGCTCTTCACTGACTCGTCTTGCCAAGGAGATTGCTGAAATACGACGAGGTTCTGTCACATAGACTTTGCAGGGACGGCCTTGAAGCATTTCATGCTCGAGAATGTATGATGGAATCTGCGTGCTCTTTCCACTTCCCGTCTCACTGCAAATAATGAGAGCCCGATGAGTTTCCAGTGTGTTGAGGATATCATCCTTGAAGTTCCAGATGGGAAGATTCTTCCTGCCTTGCATCATGCGATGGAAAGAAGGAGTAGAAGACTTTGCTGCCCATGCCTCCCGCAACTGCTCATCCTGGTCAATATGACCGACATCTCGGTGAGGTCCCCTGTGAGGACTGCCTGGCTTGCTGCCAACTCCATTCCTCTTGCGGAAGTTGTCTAAAAGGACAACATCATCTTCAAAACTACCTTGATTCTCTTGGACTAGGCGTTTGAGGTCTTTAACCACTCCTTTGTCGATCTCATCTTCTTGCGTCTTCTTCAAATTAGAGAACTCGGTCCACAGATCTCTCCAGACGGCGGGAAGCCTTAAGAAAGCCTTGCCTTCTTTCGAGTTTTGAGGTGAAATGATGAAGAGAGCAAGGGTCGAGACATATCCTTCGGCCTGTTGTGAATCAGGTGTTGCGAGAGCGTCCATCGATACAAAAGTGGCAAAGGCATTGGATTTGTGGGTGACTGCATCCACAGCCAGTAAGAATGGCTCCTCTTGAGGCTTTGACCATCGCACTTCCACAGCCTTCCTGTTTTGATGGCTTGACGCTGAGATATCCTGGAACACGATCTTGCACGCAGAGTCTCTCGCCTTGCAAGTCTCCTCAAGGATGCGTCTCGGGCTGAGGCCAGTAAACTTTCCAAAGTCCCGGATAGTGACAGCAGCCTCAACAACAGGAGGAGGCAGGCCCAATATTGAGCCATCCTCCGGCTCTGCTTGGAACATATCTCCAAGAAGTCCGCCGTCCATTTCTTCTAATGATGGGACGGTCAGATTCAAGTCTTGCTCCTCCTCCTCCTCCTCTTCTTCTTGCACAGGCGGTGCGTCTTGCTGCTTCTTTCGGTCAGATGCCTGGCGTTGGAACGCGGCATCTTTTCTGAGCTCCTCCAGTTTATCTTTCCAAATGTATTCAGCCTCTCGACGTTCGAAGAGAACATCTCTTTCAATTTTTGCAATCTTGCGCTGAATCTTGGCAGCTTCTGGGTCCTCCGATTGACCAGGTGCAGCACCGCGTCCTTTCTTTCCCTTTCCTGGGCGATCGAATAGGTCTGGCTGGAGAGTATAAAGACGTGTTTGAAGATCGAGCCATTCCGGGACCATCGAATCGGGGTCAATCGAGCTATCTGAATCGTAGGAAATAGGAGCCGAAGGTATCGGTGCAGGTGTAATCTTAGCAGATTTCCAATTGTCTTTTGACTTGTCCTGCTTAGTTTTCTGGCCCTTTGGGGTGGAAGATCGCGATGGTTCCGACTCTGAAGGCTTGATTAGCACTTTTACTCTTCGTTCAAATGAGCAGTTAACAACTCAAACCTACCAGTCATCCACGAAGTAACATTATCCGCGTCTTTCTGAGGTCGTGAACCAGTCTGGGTGTATGGAGGGAGCTCCTTCTTTTCACTATGCATCGCTAACCATTCTAGCGACTCGTCCAAGTTCCATACCACTTCTCGGCTGGCACTAGTTGGAGTTCCAGCAAAGTATTGAATTATATGCTTCAATGCTTCCTCTGTTCGACTTTCAGGGAAACCCAATTTTAGAAGTGTCTCTTTTAATGTCCAGAGCTTGGTATATAGATCTTCCTCGGCACCGGCCTGCTTTGCACCGGCGCCTCGTGTACCGGAGGTAAGATATTCGTGTTCCTCTCCATCTGCCAGCTCCAGAATCCTATCCTGAACTTCGGATGGAAGCCACTCAAGCAGACTCAATGTGAACGCCTGTTGTCGAAAGACCCGCTTCTCAGTATCAAGCTTCGTAACCTGCCGGGCAGCATCACTCTTGCATCTTGCAGCAAATTTGTCCACCAAAATCTGCAATTCCGATTCTTCTAAATGTTTCTCGAGTTCCTCGGGTGACAGATTCTGTAATGAAGTATCAGTTTGTGTTGCGCCCGCAGCTGTCGGTGCTGGGCTATTCTCGGCGACTGTAGCCTGCGATTCATTCTGCGGCGTAGGTGTTGCTTGTCCGGGAGTTGAAGCAGGTGTCTCGGTATTCTCTGGTTTCGGTTTCGAGGGTACTGAGACAGTCGCAAAGCCACGAGCAGGGTTCGAAATAGGCTTCTTCTTCTTCTTATTGTTGGGTGGCATTGTAGGAGGGGGGACTTCAGCACGAAGTCAATGCAATTCACAAATTAGCACATTTATAAGCAACAATTAGAAACCAATTTGAAAATCCTCGACTCACAAAGTGAAGGTAGAGGAAGGATAAAGAGGGAGAAAGAGAGAGAGAAGGAAGAAAGATAAAAGAGAGTGTCGAGAAGCAACGGGTTGAAATGGCGGAGGACTTAACTCACAGTTTCCCCCCCACACAAAACTCTTATGACAGCATTCCCAGCGATCTCAGCCCACTTCCGCCTTTCTCAACTTCACCTTTTCTATCCTTCTCTTCCTCCTCTCCTCCTCCCCCTCCCCTTCCCCTCCTCCCCCCTCTAATTCACCCCTCTCATCCTTTCCCCTGTTGTTGACCTCCCAGAATGGATCCAATTCCATGGGATCAGGTCAAGACTGGGGACCTGGATGCCTTGCGGGTCGCACTTTTCTCAAGTTCGACTTCGCGCAGGCTCCGGGCCCTACAAGAACTTCGCGACAAGAGCGGTAAATTTGGGCCTGTTTATATGAGTCAGGGGAAAGACTAGATTGCTGATTTGTCTTTGATTTAGGGACTGAAATTCCTGTGGAGTTCCACCAGGATGTCCTCGCCTTACTATTTCAAACCTATCCTCTTTACGTCGATCGGCCATCACGACAAGCAGTTCAACAATGTATCCGTACACTCATCCAAACACCCAATGCGACCGAGTCCGTGACATATATCACACAAAGATTAAAGACGGAGGCTGTTAAACCGGGACTGGCAGCGGCGGCCTCATTTGTCCTGCTGGAGTGGTGCTGCATTGTCTTGCAGCAGGTCAGCGAAGATCAGGCCACACCTTTGGCGATTGTGTTGGATTTGATTGCTGTGGACGCCAAGGCTTTGGAGAATTGCTTCGCTCATACACCAAGGATTCCGGTAAAGCAATCGGCCCTTCGGGTTACTCGTCGTGCTTTACGGGCTGTATTCTCGTCTCCGACATTTGGTGAAGATGCTGTCCGCCAGTCAGTCAATCAATTGACAACGGACTCAGCTGCTGGGAATAAGAATGCACTCTTTCTAGGTGTCATCTCTGGGGTATGCGCACGACTCCCTGCTAGGAAGCCTATTCTGGAGGAGTCCAAGAAATCCATTCTTGAATACTACGTCAAGGAGATCATTAGCTCAAAAGCAGTGGTTCCGTCCCACATTGCTGAGGGCTTATCAGATTTCTTTGCCTCATTTGTTACATCGGAAGATGTCGCAACTGAACTGGTGCCTCCTATGGAGAAATCTATGCTGCGAGCACCAGAGGTCATTCTTACAGGTGTTATCCCGCCCTGGTGTGCCTCACTTCCTGAGGAGATTGACCTCTCCGAAGTGGTCCAGTCTCGCCTTTCAAAGCATCTTCTCACTAGTATGAAGTCAAACAATCCGGCTATTCGACAAGGAGCCGCTGATTCTTTCGGATCATTGCTTTCGCGGTGCAAGACCGATGCCTTGGTCTTGAAGATCTCGAGTGAAATCGTTGGTCCTCTGAAATCGCAAAAGTTGACTGCCCCCGAGCACCGAGTTGCTTACGCCCAGGCAATTGCCGCCATTCCATTTTCCGTTGATGTCTCGAAAGAGATTGTTCATGGATTCGGACCACTTTTCAGCAGAGAGTCGAACGAGGCTGCACTCGAAGAGGAGCTCAAGGCTTTCGGAAAGCATCTTTCTTTCTTGATCAAATCTACTGTCAAGGTTAGCGATGACATTGTCAATACTATTGTTAAGGGTGTTGCCGATAAGAAGGTCCCCTTCCGAAAGCTTTGGCAGCTTAATGTTGGAGAGGTGCTTTGGACGGCCGATATTGCCTCCTTGAAGAACTCCGAGGTTGAGCCATTCGTCTCCAAGTTCCTGTCTAAGATGAAGGACTTGTTTGGTGAGGTCGCCTCTAACCCATTGCCATCAGCTCAGAGCGGTGCATTGTCATCCGCATACATTTTCCTCGCTCTCTTCCAGCGAATCGCTGATATTGAAGGGACGGAAAAGCCTACCTGGGAAGAAAAGGTCTCACAATCCATGACTATGGGTTCAAAGCCCTCTTTCCTATTAAACCCCCGGGCTTACTCAAAGTTGACCACCAAGGCCGAGATGCAATGGCTCGTTCGATCTCTGGCTGCTGTTACCTCGAGCTCTAAGTTCGATGCCGCCGAAGATGCGGCCAAGATTTCTTGGGGCCAATCCTTCATTTACACTATCACTGTCCCTACAATGCCCACAAGCCTTCGTGAAAATGCGGTGGAAACACTGTCCGGTGTTCACGTCAAGAATGTTGCATCTGTCGGTGGCATCCTCGTCAATGCTCTGTGGGCTTGGATTCTTTCTTCGCGTACCCAGGAGAAGGAATCGGCTGCGGTTTTCGCCGGACCCGGAAGTGAACGTCAGCTTCACCACGCCCTGAGGGCTCTTTGCCCTTCGTCGGTTAACAAGGAAGGATCGGAGAGTGTTCCGGATCTTGAAACTCAGATGATCCGGATTCTCATCCTCAGCAGGCCGGAACTGGTGCCAAATGCCTCTTGGATTGACTTGTGCTTGAAGGCCGGTATCGATCCTGGAAACCTCGTCCGTGCTCACCAAACCGAGTGCATCGAGCAATTGGTTAATGTCAACGCCGATCCCGTTCAGTCCATTGTGCCCGATGTTAACCCTGCCGTCTGGGGCGCCGCAGCTGATTTGGCTTTTGTTGCCCCTGAGGTCATGATTCCGCGTCTTGTCGATCAAATCAAGGAAGATTTGAACGGTGATCGTCTTGCAAAATTTTCTGCGACAGATGCTGCCATCGCTCGTACTCCAGAGGGAACCACCTTTATCGATGTGCTAAGCAGCAAGTCCAAGCAGCCCACCTTCGACAAGAATACCAAAGACTATGATACCCTCAAGTGGGAAGAGGAGCTCAAGGCCCAGCTGGCGGAGAAGAAGGGACAGAAGCCTAAGAAGCTCACTCCCGAAGAACAATCCAAGGTCAAGGCACAGCTTGCGAAGGAAGCCGATATTCGGAAAGAGGTTCTCGCTGAAGTGAAGCGAATTGAGCGAGGTGCTGGACTTATTCATGGCCTGGCAACAGGACCCGCCAACGATGCCGAAGGCTGGATCAACAGTGCTGTTGGATGTCTTTTGTCTCTTTCTCGCGCTGGCGCCGGCTTGTTTGTCGGTGATATTGTTTCTCAAGCATATGTCACCTGCGCCAATGAACTGACATCTCGACTGGGCCACATCCGACCATTCGTTGGTGTTGCCACCCTGCGAGCTATCGGAAAGACCAATCTTCCCCCTTCAATGGAATTGGAGAATTTGGGTGAGCTTGTTACCAGAATTTTGTACAAGCTACGATTCACGTCCGAGCAGCGCCCACTGGACATTCCATCTATTGCTTACGTTCTCCCTCTACTCTCTCTAATTCTGACTCACAATGGGATCGAGGAAGTCAAGGGCGAGCAAGAAGGCGAGCAAGTCCTTCTTGCACTCGATATTTTGTCCTTCCATACTAGCTTATTCAGTGACACCCGTCTTCCCCGCAACGAAGTTCTGCAGCAGCTCCTTTCCGCCATGCAAAGATACACCCAGCACTATAAGTTGATCAAGGATATCCTGTTCAACTTCTGCCGCTGCATCTCGCCTAATATCAACGGCGAGGAGTTGCAGACTCTCCTAGAGGGTACTATTGTCACCGACTCGTCTGTCAGGAACTCGGTCCTCCAGGTTATTGACGACGAGATTGACTTGACCGATCTTGATTTCTCTGAACATATCTGGCTGGGCTGCCATGATCATGTGGAGGAGAATGTTGAGATTGCCGAGACTATCTGGGAAGACAATGCTCTAGAAGTGGACGGCTCTGCCTTTGCCAAGATTACAAAGTACTTGGATTCCAAGGACTCTCAATTGCGAGGCGCAGCTGCTCGTGCTTTGGCCCATGCCATTGAATACGAAAAGGGCCAATTCACCGGTATTATTGCAGAGCTTGAAGCCAAATACTCCGAGGAAATTAAGCCTAAGGCACCTGAGAAGGATGCTTATGGTATGCCCAAGAAGGTCGACAATGCTGATAACTGGGAAAGCCGAAGCGGTATCGCACTTGCATTCAACGCAATGACCGGCCTCTTTGGAGGTGACCAGATCATTGACTTCTTGCAATTCCTAATTGAGAGAGGTCCTCTCGTAGACAAGAACTCCTCCGTCCGTGCCCAAATGGCGGAGAGTGGTAAATCTGTCATCGCCCAGCGAGGTCAGCAGAAGGTCGAAGACCTCATGAAGTTGCTTGAAACAGTCCTGGAGACTTCAGATAAGGCCACTCAAAGCTCCGATCTTCTCAATGAAGCGGTTGTTGTGCTTTATGGATCGCTCGCCAGACACTTGAAGGCCGATGATCCTCGTTTGCAAACAGTCATCAAGAAACTTCTTGCCACTCTCCCGACTCCGTCCGAGTCTGTGCAGTCAGCCGTTTCTGAGTGCCTGCCTCCTCTTATCCGACTGTCTGGTCCGAAGACATCTGAGTACGTTAAGGAAATGCTCGACCAGCTGCTCAACGTCAAAAGCTATGCCACCCAGCGCGGTGCTGCATACGGTCTGGCTGGTATTGTGAGCGGCAAGGGTGTCTCGACCTTGCGCGAGTTCCGTATCATGAGCATGCTCACGGATGCACTTGACAACAAGAAGGAGCCTCATCAACGTCAAGGTGCCGTCTTGGCTTATGAATTGTTTGCTACTGTGTTGGGACGTACTTTTGAGCCCTATGTCATTCAAATTGTCCCACAGTTGCTTGCAGGATTTGGTGACATGAGCATTGATGTCCGTGACGCTTGTCTGGATGCCTCAAAGGCTTGCTTCCAGAACCTCAGCTCCTATGGTGTGAAGAAAATCTTGCCTACACTTCTGGACGGTCTGGACGATACACAATGGCGCAGTCAGAAGGGAGCCTGTGAGCTTTTGGGAGCCATGGCTTATCTCGATCCACAGCAGCTGGCTGTCAGTCTGCCAGCCATTATTCCCCCTCTTACTATTGTCCTTAACGATACACACAAGGAGGTTCGCAATGCGGCGAACCGCAGTCTCCAGCGTTTCGGCGAAGTCATCGGCAACCCTGAAGTCAAGAGCCTGGTTAACGTGCTCCTGAAGGCTCTCAGTGACCCGACCAAGTATACCGATGAGGCCCTGGATTCTCTCATCAAGGTGTCGTTCGTGCATTACCTCGATGCTCCATCGCTGGCCCTTGTGGTGCGTATTCTGGAGCGTGGTCTGAGTGATCGTTCCAACACCAAGCGGAAATCGGCCCAGATCATTGGTAGCTTGGCACATCTTACTGAGCGTAAGGATCTCATTACACATTTGCCGATTATCATTGCTGGCCTCAACCTGGCTATCGTCGATCCCGTTCCTACTACTCGCGCAACTGCCTCCAAGGCCATGGGCTCTCTTATCGAAAAGCTTGGCGAAGATGCTCTGCCCGACCTTATTCCCAACCTCATGAACACCCTCAAGTCGGATACAGGTGCCGGCGACAGACTGGGATCTGCCCAGGCCCTTGCCGAGGTGCTCGCTGGTTTGGGTACAACCCGCCTCGAGGAGACTCTGCCTACCATCCTCCAGAACGTTTCCAGCTCCAAGGCCGCTGTTCGCGAGGGTTTCATGACTCTCTTCATTTTCTTGCCCGCTTGCTTCGGAACCAGCTTCGCAAACTACCTCAGCAAGATCATTCCACCTATTCTTGCTGGTTTGGCTGATGACATCGACTCGATCCGTGAGACTTCTCTGCGTGCCGGTCGTCTGCTTGTCAAGAACTTCGCCACCAAGGCTATCGACCTCCTTCTTCCCGAGTTGGAGCGTGGTCTTGCCGACGACAGCTACCGCATCCGTCTCAGTTCCGTCGAGCTTGTTGGAGATCTCCTGTTCAGCCTTACAGGTGTTTCCGGCAAGGCCGAAGCCGACGAAGAGGAGGAGGAAGCCCAGCAGGCTGGCCAGTCCTTGCTCGAGGTTCTCGGCGAAGAGCGCAGAGACAAGGTTCTTTCGGCTTTGTTTATCTGCCGCTGCGATACTTCCGGCATGGTCAAGAGTGCCGCCATGGCCGTCTGGAAGGCTCTCGTTGCCTCTCCCAGAACTCTCAAGGATATGCTGCCAACTCTGGCCCAACTTATCATCCGCCGTCTCGGATCTTCAAACATGGAACAGAAGGTTATTGCCAGCAATGCCCTTGGAGATCTTATCAAGAAGGCTGGCGAGTCTGTGCTCTCCACTTTACTACCTTTGCTCGAAGAGGGATTGCAAACATCGCCCGATGTGGACGTCAAGCAGGGTATCTGTATCGCCTTGCGTGAGCTCATCACATCCGCGACTCCGGAGGGTCTGGAAGACTACGAGAAGGTTCTTATCTCTACTGTCCGCGTGGCCCTGGTTGATCACGACGAGGATGTCCGTGAGGCTGCCGCCGAAGCCTTCGACGCCCTCCAGCAGATCCTGGGCAAGAAGGCTGTCGATCAGGTTCTGCCTTATCTCCTCCACCTGCTTCGCAACGATGATGAGGCCGAGCAGGCTCTGTCTGCTCTGTTGACTCTGCTGACAGAGCAGACCCGCGCAAACATCATTCTCCCCAACCTCATCCCTACCTTGCTCACGCCACCTATTACCGCGTTCAACTCCAGAGCGTTGGCGTCATTGGCCGAGGTTGCTGGTGCTGCCATGACGAGACGCTTGCCCAGCATCCTCAACTCACTCATGGATAGCATTATCGAGACCACTGACGAAGAACTCAAGTCAGAGCTTGAGAATGCCTTCGATACCGTGTTGGTCTCTGTTGATGAGTTCGATGGTCTTAACGTGGCCATGAACGTGATGATTACCCTCCTGAAGCATGATGACCACCGTCGCCGAGCCAAGGCTGCTCTCCATCTCACCAAGTTCTTCTCGGAGGCCGATCTCGATTACTCGCGTTATCACCAAGATCTTATCCGCGTCTTGCTCATCTCGTTCGACGATCGGGACAAGGAGGTTGTCAAGGCAGCATGGACCGCACTCAGTGGTCTCACCTCGCACTTGCGCAAGGAAGAGATGGAAGTATTGGCCATTCCCACCCGCCAGATTCTTCGACAAGTTGGTGTTGCCGGTGCGGACTTGCCTGGCTTCAGTCTGCCCAAGGGTATCATGGCTGTTTTGCCTATCTTCCTGCAAGGTCTTCTCAACGGAAGTGTCGAGCAGCGTACTCAATCTGCTCTCGCCATGTCCGATATCATCGATCGTACAGGCTCGAACTCCCTCAAGCCTTTTGTCACCCAGATCACTGGTCCTCTCATCCGTGTCGTTTCGGAGCGTTCGGTTGACATCAAATGTAAGTCTACGACACTTCTTTTGAATACAAATATTCACAGGAAATCAATACTAATGATGGTTTCAGGTGCTATTTTCTACACTCTCAACAAGCTTTTGGAGAAAATTCCTCTGGCTGTCAAGCCTTTCCTGCCTCAGCTGCAGCGTACATTTGCCCGTGGTTTGGCGGACTCTTCAAGTGAGACTCTGCGTAACCGCGCTGCTAAGGGTCTTGGTATCTTGATTACCCTGACTCCCAGAGTTGACCCTCTCATCGCCGAGCTTATCACCGGTTCGAAGACTTCTGATCTTGGCGTGAAGAACGCTATGATGAAGGCTCTTCAAGAGGTCGTTGGCAAAGCCGGTGGTAACATGAGCGAAGCATCGCGGACTGCCATTCTCGGTCTCATTGATGATGACTCCAGCGACCAGACCGGTAATCTCTATATCCCCAACGCCGGCATTTTCTACAATAATGCTAATTCATTTATCTTAGACTCTGTCGCTATTACCAATGCTCGCCTGCTTGGTCTGCTCGTCAAGGTTCTTCCCGCCGCTACTGCTGCTCCTGTCATCAAGAACCGTGTACTTAGCGGCCAATTCTCGCACGCCTCTGTTCTTGGCCTGAACGCTCTTCTGGCTGAGACACCCAACACCATGCTCGAGCACTTTGCGGAAGAAACACCCTCGGCTATCTGCCAGGGTATTGCAAACAAGGATGTAAGAAATACGAAAGCAAGACTGCCTTCATCTTCTAGTGTCGAAACTAACTGGAAATAGCCCTTCATTTCTGACAACAGTGTGCTGGCTGCTGGTAAATTCCTACTTGCAGATGACGGAAACCACAGCTTCGAGACCAACAAGATGATCTTCGAGGCTCTGGCCCCCGTCATTCAACCCGGTAGCCCATCCGATACTCGTCGTTTGACTCTGGTTGTTATCCGAACAGTCAGCCGCCTCCACCCCGAGCTGACCCGCCCTCACCTGGCTCTTCTCGCGCCTCCGATATTCGCCAGTGTGCGCGACCTTGTTATTCCCGTCAAGCTTGCCGCGGAAGCAGCCTTCCTGTCAATCTTCTCGGTCGTGGAGTCTGATAGCGACGTCTTTGACAAGTACATGGCTGGACCCGGTGCTTCGCTACCTCCTGGTCCGAAGCGCAGCATGGCTGAGTACTTCAAGCGCATTGGTATGCGTCTTGCCAGCCAAGCTCGTGAGCGTCGTAATGCTGAAGGTGGAGAGGGTGGATTGGGCTTGTCGAATGATGAGGTAGATGATGAGAAGGAACTGTGGAGTATTGGCAAGGTGGACCTGGGGGATGATACATTAGGTGATGAGTGATTGATGATTGATTCAGCATCCCAAGGTTGCATCTAAGTGTCTGTACAGATAGATATACCCTTGGGCCTACGTATTTACTTACTTCTATCGTACAAAAGTTTCAAGAGTTTATAACGATGAATCGCTTTCGTGAGGCGAAATATAGAATTTGTAGTAGAAATATTGTGCTGAGGGTTTTCAAAATACTCTCAAGTGGGCCAAGTTCTTTTTCCTATTAGTGACCATCATTGGAAGTCGAATAAGAGACCACGTCAGAGAAATACAAATGATCTGGGGTTCATATCTATTCCTCAGCTGTATAGTTCTGTCTTCCTAATCGGGTAGGGCTTGATGTCATGTGACGCTGACAGGTTTCCTGGTCACGTGCCTCTTGATAGCCGGGAGTCTCCCGAATACGCCTTGGAATGACAATTCTAGTGATACTCTGAGGACAGCAAAAGAGAAACCTCAGATCCAGAAATCAGGTATGAGCATCCGTCTGTCGAACATACAATGTATAGTCCTCCTAGTGTTTGACCCCCGGAAATCCTTTAAACTCATCTTTAACTGGATTACCCGATTGGGCACTAGGGCTAGGGGTGCAGCCCTAATGTGGACAACTCGCTTACGGCAGATTAGCTAATCGCGCCCGCCCCAAACTCCTCACCGTCTGGTTTTCCACGTTGAGTGCTACGAACATCATCCGCCAACGACCGTCGATACGCCGACATCAAGATGTGAGTGCCATCTCCTACGCTCGTTTCCAGAGAATACTCGACCTATGATATTATCGTCTTCCCTCCGTCGTCGACCCCCAGAGTTTCCCCCGCGATGGAAGAAATGGAAACTTCATGAAGTTCTTGTGTGTGTGCAGAGGCTGACCTCGACTTTTTTTTCCCATCTAGGGTCAACCTTCGCACCCAGAAGCGCCTCGCCGCCTCCGTGGTCGGCTGCGGCAAGCGCAAGATTTGGCTCGACCCCAATGAGATGACCGAGATCTCCAACGCCAACTCCCGCCAGACCATCCGCAAGCTCGTCAGCGATGGCCTCATCATCCGCAAGCCTGTCACCATGCACTCCCGCTCCCGCGCCCGCGAGCTGAACGAGGCTCGCCGCATCGGTCGTCACCGCGGTCTGGGTAAGCGTAAGGGTACCAAGGACGCCCGTATGCCCAGGTATGCAACAAATCTCGAATTGCCGTGTTTCTCCACAGATCCCCCTCTGATATATGGAGAGGTGTGATCTGGTGGAATTGGAGAGAAAAGAAGTTACTAACTCGCTTTTTCCTCTTTACAGCCAAGTCCTCTGGATGCGCCGCATGCGTGTTCTCCGTCGTCTCCTCGTCCGCTACCGTGCCGCCGGCAAGATCGACAAGCACCTGTACCACGAGCTCTACCACCTGAGCAAGGGTAACACCTTCAAGCACAAGCGTGCCCTCGTTGAGCACGTAAGTCATTCCCCGAATGAACATATACGTACCCGATTCCCACACCACTTTCACCCCCCCCATCGAACACATACCACAATTTCCGAAGTGAAGAACATTCAAGCTGACTCGGTTTCTTTCCACCACTACAGATCCAGAAGGCCAAGGCTGAGCGCCTCCGTGAGCGTACCCTCAAGGAGGAGATGGACGCTAAGCGTGCCAAGAACAAGGCTCTCCGTGAGCGTCGGGCTGAGCGTGTTGAGGCTAAGCGCAACGCTCTGGCTGCTGAGGAGTAAATCCGTTAAAATATTGTGATTTTTTACTCGTTCGGCGGTGCGGAGGTTGAAAAAGCGGTTATTGAACTTCTGGGTTTTAAATTATTCCGGGATTCGACGGCTGTCCCATTTATGTCCCCCCAAATCGAATCTATGGAATTATTAGGTCGGCCAAATCTTTTTTCCTCCTTTTTCTTCCCTTCATAGCCGGACTACCCTGAATCCTTCTTAACGGTCCCCCCTTCTTTTTCCTATTTCCATTTGTTTTTTCCTCGGTTGATCTTATGTGGGGGGGCTTTTACGGACTTTACTGGGATCTCTGGGGAAAATTGTGGGGGGTCATATTGGAAGATGCGATGATGATGTGATACTCAACCTTTTCTTGTTGATAACGAGAAGGCGAAAGGAAATCTTTTTTCAAAAAAACAAAAACTTAAAAAATGTTCTCCCTATTGGCATGGCGCTTGTGTGTTACAAAATGTGATCGGTTGCTTTTGCATTCTGCTGATCATCGATTGTATACATCTTGTAGACTTGAGTTCATCTGGGTAATCTTTGATGTTCCGGCTGGCTCCAAGTAGGGATGACCCCAGGAGACCTTGTCGCCCTAGGGTAAATAGTAGAAGCTTAGTGCCTCGAATGATCTGCACTAGATCGAGGTGCCAGGTAGCCAGAGTGACTGGGGCATGTCATTTAACTTCCAAGTTAATATAGGTTCAAGTTCCCAGTTGTATATCGTATCGTCCACGCCTGACAAAGGCCATCATGCAAACATAAGTCTACACCAGTACACATCTTGAAAGGTACCACGTGGCTCAGACATTGCGTACTAGGTGGATAGCTACACTAGTTGTTTGTGTGAGTGGTATATTCTGTTGTGCCTCAATTTGGACTTGAAGCATAATGCACTCGCTGTTATTTTACTACATCCACTTTGACCACCCAACAACCCTTTAAGACCAAAATTTATCACTTTATGAAAGATACAGTCCATATTGAGTCGCACTGATAGTGAATATATCTTTGGTGAGAAGGCGGTTTGAACTTCGTGGAGTTGTTGGATTATCATCATGATATATATTCCTCCGAATCCTAAGTGGATATGTATGATATGCGAAGTATGAGGATCTTACAGCACCACCAACTTGAAAAAAAAAAAAAAAAAAAACCAAAAGCCACACCTCAAAAAATAGCGAGATCAGAAGAATACATATGACCTATTCTTTTTATCTCCAGTCTGACCAAATATATGTGGCTTCAACTGCCAGAGTACGTCCAAACAACGAATGACTTGTAGATCATCTCACCCGAGACCCTCCACGACTGAAAAATTTTTGCACCCATCATCGAATGAGATTGAGGCATGTCAGAAGTCGGCTCAGAGAGCTCAATAACACATCGTCAATTTCAGAAACAGAAATTTAATAGTATAAACTCCACTACTCTCTTCCTTCGTTCTGGAAAGCCCTTCTCTACTACGCCCAGCTAACAATTTCGTTACTGCTGATATGCCATCAAGGTGGAGAAAAGATACCTACCGAAAGCCAATGAGAGTCTTATTAAATATTTTACTTGTCTTGGCGTCAAGTTATCTCGCACTTTGTTGATGTGAAGGGCTGGGGTTTGAGCTGTCCTATTTTTATGTTTGGCCTTCTAAAGGTTGTAGCATGTCCTTTTATAGCGTTCTAATTAAAATCGACGTACTCACAAGCTCTGAGGTGATACATGTGTAGTAAGTATGTATCAACACAGTGGATGGGTAACATGGACCAGTACACTACTGTAACAAATTAGCACGGACGACTCCATGAAGCAAAGTTCTCCCTCGCTTGTATGCCTTTTTCTCGAACTACCATTGGAGTGCTTCTCAGATACCTAATTACGATTAGACTGCGAACAGTCTACTTTCAGCCCCCAATTTGGGGCGTCTTTACAAGCAGACCCAGCGCCAGGCGCAGTTTGATTCTCTTTCGAGTCTAGCGTTTCGCTCCCATACCATCTCAAATTCAAAGCTAATATTGATAGGGCTACCAGGGCGAAAGGCTTGTGTGGAGGAAGACATTCCTTAGTGCGGATCAGCCTGACTAAAGTGGGAATAGGCTTTGTATTGTGAATTCTAATAGGAGAATATAAAATAAAATGAAGGTTTCTCTAGACCCAGTGGCTTAGTTTTACAGCCGTGTGGGGGCTATATCATTGTTAATGTTTGAGGAATGAAAACCATAGCTGAAGATGAGTCGCTAAGATTAGAATCATTACTTTGTCTTTACGCAGTTTATGTACTAATTGGGGTTGTTCAGCTCGGGAATTCGTTGCGTGTTGGGATAGCGTGGGAATAGAACCGTGGAGTAATGGTAGTATATAAAGATGAACTCATCTGCAACTATTTAGGATTTCACCCAGTGTCTTCCATCAATCTTTTCCTAAGAATTAGTATGCGTTACAGTGAATCGATCTCAAACAACAGCGAAGAGCTCAACATGATTGCCGAAGACAACGATCGACCAAAGGATATCGATGGTCCTCCTCCTTTACCTCTAAACCTCAGAGAACACAAACTTCACATTTTTATCTTCTGGGGAGTTCTACTCCTCACATCCTGTATCGCACCGCTAGTCCTCTATCCAAGTCTACACTGGGGAGCAGATCTATCTCTCAAAATTTGTTCGTGTGGAAACCCTGTCTCTCTGAAATTTATTATATCATGCAACTAACTTGAAGATATTTGAATATCAGCTTTGAGTATAGCTAGTGCTATCCTAGGTGCATCGACCTTATATTCGTTGGGAATTCGATCATGGCGTTTACTCAAAGCATCATCGGATTGCCGACCACTTACATCAATGGGTCGCTGGAATGTATGTTTCTGATCTAAGTTTCTTAAGATATCCTATAACTAACACTGAATTTCTCCACAGCTTGATTTCTTTCATTGGAACTATCTTCTAGGTTTTGTCCTGGTAACAGTGATTCTCGTCATTGGTCTAGTCCAGGAGCCACCAAGTGTACGAATGACGGCTTTACCCCCATCACTTCTCCTCGTACAAGTCGGCACCACCTTAGTGATAGTCGGGATTCTATCAAAACTTCGCATCAGACAACCTTTCCCAGTCTCATCTCACCCCGCAGGTGAAGTATTCCGTCCAGGAATCCTGACTATCATCGAGGATGTTGTTGCAGTTGATGGGGGCAGGAAAAGAGAATATCGACGGGCTCTTATGAGGAGGTATGAAGCTAGTCCCAGATTTCAACGCCTGATTGAGGATTTGAATTGGTTTTGGGGATTTGGTGGGATGGTTTTGGGTATTATCATGATTATTGTGCTTGCGAAGGTCCGGGTTAAGACTTTTGCTTTTGGATTGGGTAAGTTGATTCCTCCACTTTCAAGCTGTTTCTCATTCCTGGATATGTTACTGGAGAGGATTTAGCTAATTCTTTGATAGGTTGGGTCATTCCATGGGTCTGGGCTGGTGTCTGGTCGATCGTTACGACTTACTGGGTGAAGTCTGCTCTTAGGGAGGAGAGACGTACCTGGATCAAGACCAAAAGTGCAGATGCTGTGTAGAAGATGGCCTTTCAGAGACATCCTCTTGGATCAAAAGTGAATATCGTGGTCTTCGAGATCTGGTAACGATAGAAGAGGACTTGAAGTCAGTCTTGACTATGCCGGACCACCATTTGATATCGCTTTTGCTCAATCAAGGCTTTTTACATCATGATTTTCTTTTCTTATGGGACATGCGAAATGACGCCAGTCTATTGCTGGTTTTTCAGAGCAGAGATTGACTACATGACATTTGTTGTCAGTCAATCTAATCATTCTTGTTATTAAATGCTTTCAACTCTACACTTGATTCATAAAATCCTGTATTTCCAGATAAAAGACTCCGAACCTATCGAATGCATGACCGACCATAATGTATCGCTCTCAACAATGGGGTATTTAAATAAAACAAATATTGACAAGGTAGGAAAAGGGTATTTCAAACAACACGAGATAACCACCGAACGGAGCAAAGAAGTGTAAACAAAAATAAATCAAAGATCAAAGAATCGCTTTCTCAACGCCAGACTTAATGCCATCGGTACCATGCTGAACCTGAGAGACTGGTTGGAATCTGAGGCGCCGGATTTTTGGATGCTGCACTTGGTGGAGCCTCCAGATCGAAGGGATTGCTGCGAATACTCGCGCGCCTCTTAGGCGCGAAAAGGTGTTGAGAATCGGGAATATCATTCCCGGGATCAGGGAGCGTTGTTGAGCTTTCGCTAGGGAAATAGGCACTGCCAGCACTGAAACTATGTGAAGGCGAAACATAAGGCTCGAGAGCTTTGAATCTACCCTCCCACGATGACCGTGAATAGACCGAGATGCTTCGAGTTGGCGGAGAGACTTCAATGATGGGACTTTGGTGATGGTATGAGAAAGGTTCATCCGTGTAACGCGTCTGATGGTCATTGTGGGAATAGCCTCCTCCAGGAGACGTGTCTTGGTTTGAAGTTGCTAGAGAAGAAATGGGTTGGATGTTCGTGTTCACGTGGTTTCTTTGCGGAGGGAAGACAGGCGCAGAGGGAATGGCAGAAGTGTGAGGCATCGGCCACGAGGATTGACGGCCATGGAGGAATGCCCGGGTCGAGTTGTCTGAATCGGTTCGCAGAAGAGTCTGTCGACTGTGCTGTCGTCGATGCAGAGAGTTCCGTCGTTTACGACGGAAAAGAAAACAGGCTAAGAAAGCCAGAATAATCAACACGGTGCCGCCAATTACACTGCCAACAATTGTACCAACTGGGTGAGACGAGTCTTTCGGCGAAGTGGAGGTGTGCTTGGAGGATTCGGCCGAGCCAGATACCCTGCTTGTCGGTGATGAAGTTAACGGGCGAGATGACGAGGTCGAGAATGTGGTGAATGATTGGACATTTGTACTTTCTTGGCTGCTCGTAATTGTTTGAGAGCCCTCAGTCCTGTAAGGGTAAAAGATATTCGAGCTTGCTTGGATCGTCATTGGTATTTTGCCGCTCGATAGACCTGATGTTGTTGATGTCGAGATCAACGACACCGAGTTGGTTTCACTTGTACTTGAATAGGTGTGAGCAGACGATTGACCAAGTAGCGGCGACTGAGATTCGGCGACAGATGAGGCAGTGGACTCGCTGGTGGTCCATGGCGAGATTGAAGTTACAACAGGAGTTGGTGAAGGTGTTGTTTGCTGCGCAGGGTGTTGTTGCGTTTCAGTCTGAATACTCTCCGGCCAAGGTGTCTGGGGGAGATGCGACTGCGACAGACTAGTAGCCAATGGAAGAGTCTCCAAGTGGGAAGTAGTAAGCAGTTCAGATGTTACCGGTTGAGTAGTCGTGACCGGGTCATCGGAAATCGTAGTAACATCAGTATACGTCTGGATTGGATGTATCGTTTCCGTCAGAAAGGAGGTCAGTGTGATCATGTTTGACCATGGACTTGTCGATGTTACGGGCTGCACATCTGTAAAATCCGGCATCGAAGCGATTGATTGGGTTAATGAGGCATTCTGCATGTCGCCCAAGCCCGCAGGCCTGAATGTCGAGCACGATCTTGGTCCAAGAGAAAGTTGTTGAAAGAGAATGAGGAAAAAGTCACACACAATCTTCCTTGAGATGAGCGAGATAGACAAAGAAAATGATCAACAATGCGCCGAACCCCACACTTTGTTTCTGCAACAATGCGTCACAAGCATAATCCCGACGAAAGAGAAAATCTGCAGAGTCAAATAATAACTCACCCAGAGTAGATGGGAAAGGGCCAAAAGAGAAATCTGCAAGGTCACGCCCCAAATTCATACTCTTATACGGAGCTGGGGTCCTTGTGAGTCGGGGGTCTCAACTGATGTTTCAAGATAGACCGTTGGCGCTTCCCCGTGTGAGAGAGCACGCAGCGCTTAGCAAGACTAGGGGCGTTGTGTCCAATGAAACAACAGCATATGAGACGAACTGGTCGATCCAGGCCCACGGTCGTGTAAAGAGATGTGATAGTTTGCAGCGACCAGTCGTTTCTGCTTAATTCTGCGACGATCGAAAATTCAGTCGAAACAGAGAGTGAAGAATATGTAGACCGGTCCAACCACGCGGTGTTTCACCAGAACGAAAGAGGAGGGGTTGGACCACATGTGTACGGGGAGAATGTGAGGTGTCGAGTTGAAGAAAGAAGAATAAGAAGAAGAGAAAGAAGGAGAGGAGAAGACTAGAGAAGAATAAAGTCAAAAAAAGGAAGGAGCTGTCTTTCTATCTACTTTATTGTTCTGGCAGGTGCGACGATGAACTTGATCCACTCGCACCTGCCAAAGGTACCACTCGCACTCGCAACTCGCACCTGCCAATTTCAAACACAAGCAAACACAAGCACTTTCCACTCTTCAACCTCAACTTTCTCCACATCTTCTACTCTTCGATATATCTTCATTTTTTGGTTCCCTTCACCCCGGAGCATGTGAGTGCGTGTATATGCGCACTCTGGTATAATAGTTAAAAATGTTCGGCTGGGGTCCAGGCCTGGGTAAGTCTTGCTTCCGGTGTCCCTGGTTCCTGGTTCAGCCCCCTCCCCCTACTGGCTGCGTGAGGGAAGAATGCAGGCGTTTGCCACCAAACCGGTGCATTTTTAGGCCGGTTACTTTCATCTCATGCCTACTGACCCCTCATTCTGTATAATTTAGCTCTGCCTTCAACTTCTTCAGAGCCCGAGAAAGAACGTAAACCTCCCGCCGACCCAACCCCGCTTGACTTCCCCGTCTACGATCTACCACAGCCCGTGGGCGAGTCGGAATGCTCTCTCCAAGCACTCTTCGGCCTATTGGCCTCAATCAAGCATCCACACGATATCTCATTAGATAGATTCAAGCCTTTGAATCTTGCAGTTGAGCAGGATGTCGATGTGAAGCACATGCTGCCCGAAGATCAGGTGCGATCTCTCCCACCATTGCCGTGGGAGGATCAGCCTGGGATCCCCGCTGGCGAGACGCCCCCACGCCCTCTCATGAGCAATGGACTCCCTTATCCTCCGAAAGAACGCTTCGAGACCCTACGGAATGAATTGATGTTCGATAATGACGATACCTTCCGCGAGGTCGCCCGACTACCCCCACGTGAGGGTCGACCACGAGTTAGGGTCACACAATCCAGGAAGTTTTGGACGGGCTTGGAACGGATAGCCCAATATTGGGACTCCTCTCTAGATAATTACTTTGACCGTCCTGCAAGCCCGACGCCAACGCCTCCATCTGGTGGCGAGCCCGATTCCAATGAAGATAAGATGCAGACGGACGATGTCGCCACTTCAGATTCAAACAAGGCCGAGCCGTCGGCTTCAGCCATGGATGTAGACAGCCCGGAGACAGCCCCAGATTCTTCCGGCGTCGATGGTGACAACGCGATCCCTCGTCCGACGGTCAGAATGTACACTGGCCGCCGGATCGGTTCCGGGACGGAGATGCCCGATGACGTGCGGGACGAGGCCATCAGAGCACTTGTGGAGATGGCCGCTTGGCCCTTCGGATGTCAAGTCTGCGTGCCTACACTACCGCCGCGATTGACTGTGCAGAACTTGCTGTTCCCAGTGCGACAGTCCTTTCAAGCGGCCCGCTCTCCACGAGATCGACAGGTTGCCCGCAATGGCATCCTTGAGGGACCAGTCCTCATCGCTCAGTGTCGCCCGGAAATTTCATTCCGCGCGACGGGCGAAGAGAAGGGGGCTGGTATGGGCGAGGTCTGTGATTTGTTCCGTGAAGTAGGTGGTATGCTATTGGCTGCCCAAGAGCGTGCCCGTGAAGGTGCAGTTGAGATTCGACCTGGAGAAGGTAAGTGGTGGACAACAAGGCCGCGTTTCGGTGCTACCCCCAATGATGGGATATTGGAAGATCTCGTCAAAGGACAGGGGATGGGAATGCATGGAATGTCTTTGCCCGAGACAATGCTCGAAGAGAGCAAGCCCGAGCCTCCGGTATCTGTTTCGGAGGTTGAAAGTGCTCGCAAACGCCACAAGTTTGAACATCCATTTGTGACATCCCTATCGCGCAGGCCAAGTGCCATGCGCAAAATGTCCAGTGGTGAAAAATGGAAGATCTTGCAGCCTGGACCCAGTCTATGGGACAAGCGTATGCGATATCAGCAAATAGGAAAAGCGCCGGGCAGTGCTTATGATGATGTATGCTGAGGAAATCCCCAACTTGTGAATTATTAACTAACATCTCTCGTTGCTAGATTTATATGGTGTCGTCTATCAATCACCACATCTCCATACTGCATCTTCGAGTCCACAAGCGGTATCTGGAGATCCTGACTTTCGGAGAAAGTAACTTCCCTGCCGATAATGCCGATGCAGACCACCCCTGGCATGTTTTGAAGCTCCAACGCAGCAAATGGTACGATATTCTCGACCCCAACGAACGAGTCGAAGGATTGAAATGCATTTGGACTCTTTTCCATTACCAACTGAGAACTATATAACGGCCACAAACTTTGAGGCGATATCTCATGAAATTCCATTCCAAGCCGTACCGTGACAGCATGTCGGTTTTTCATAGACTTTTTCACAGCAGATGCAAGTTGGTGTACATATATGGTCTCGTGATGGCTCAATTTTCAAGAACGCTCGAAATACGCGATTTCAAGCAGTGCTAGCCTTTAGAGGTCGCTTTTGAGTTCACGATGATAGATTTGTACATAGATTAACTTTCAACTCAATCTTCACATCTAAATATTGTCAAACAAGTCGAGCTCCAGTACCAGTATGAATAATCATGGATAGAATTATATCTATGAACACATAAAATACTGCTTCGTCGATTCCTACTTATTTAGTGAAATAGGATAGATCGTCATAACCCTAAAATCTGCCTTCTCGACCAATAATCGGCGTTGATGTCCTTCCGGTCCAACGCTTCCTCTCAGCATCAATAGTGTAGAGGTATCATGTGGGCCTTCCAGAATACTATATTCGTCAGCTCGAGACGTGGGTTCGATTCCCGCTTGATGCAGTTTTCTTTTTAATTTTTTTTATCTCGAGCTTGGGAGGACAGAGCGACACAAGTGGCATTGGAGGACTATCTGTTAGGAACAAGTTGAATCACTTCAAAATGTATTAATCAATTCAAATGAAGACTAGATGTAGATGGAAGGAAGCCATTTTCTCGTCAGATGTTGTCACGGTACAATGGGGCTCTTTGACAGGTCATTGTATAGATTATTAGATATTAGATCGCGTTGACCCACGCCACTGGCCTTCGAATATTTTTTATGGGCATAAACCAAACATGTAATTAGCATGGTGTACTCCTAGGGTACTTAGACAGAAGCTATGGATAGCTTCTGTCTTTGCGCCATGGTATCTGCCTGCCCAAGTAGGTGCCTCAATAGATATCACGTACTCAGAGGCTCACTTATACGGGTAAGTGTACGTTTTCTCCAATATCCTTAACTCGAAACTTTTCAATCGGTCAATACTAATAGTAAAGCATGGTAATGTGTACTAAAACAGTTGTATAGCATACAAATTGAAAGCACAAAAACTTAGAGGAACTGAAACGACTTGAACTCTTGCCCTCACTCCAAGCAGTCTATCGATATTATATTACTAGTACAGTTCCATGAAACCACCTGTCCCTCACAAGTGGAGTCCCTCACGCGCAGCGTGGAATGACCGCGCAGAACTGGATGTGAAGGCCCATGTTACCCCTTAGTACTCGCTTGGTAGTCCGCTCGAGGACTGCTGTGATCATCCAGTTCTCCTCGCCGCTTTTTGACCGGATCCTCCATCCACATATTGAACCCCGAACTTCTTTCATCCTCTAGCCGAGCAATAAGAAAGATAATAACTTTTTCGTCATCTGTAAGTATGCCTTGGATGTTGCTTCTTTCTCCTTTAAAAGCTCATTTTAGCCAAATCTAGAGACAAATCTCCATGTTAATATAAATAATCCTCCCTAACATGATCTAGCCACTTACTCTCTAACAAAACACCACCTGGTTTTTTGGTCTGGTGTTAAGACCCATTGACCAGCCCTTCGCGGAATCGCCTAAAGAGGCGGCGTAGCCGCGGGTTCGTCTGCGATATCAGCGGCTTGCAATGAGAGTTGAGCGTACAACTCGTAGCCAACAACCGCTCCGTTGTGAGGGTGTTTTAAAGACCGTCAGTTTTTGTCACTACTTATGATTTTTCTAAGAATATAATTCCGAATGACTGGCCGATGATCTCATCTGACCGTTTGTTGATCCCGGATCAACACAATTTGCTGACCTTGCTTGCTCCTCGAGCCTACTGGAGTTATTTCCTTGGCCATTCAGATAGATTCTGTCTGGCACTACCAGACCGTGAATTTTGAATTCATGATTCTCGAGGAGTGACAAAATGTATGTTCTCGATTAAATCATCGAAGGAAATAACTATTACGGGGGTGTTCTGTGGCGTGGAACGTGCCCTACTCATTGACAGAGAGGGAGCGCCCCTTGCTAATACATACACATATACAGAAAAGAGACACCATCCATCGTTCAGATGTTGTATTATCGGTTCTATTTTCACGATAATGAGGGTATTGTAATTATTGTATAGATGATTGCAAAAAATTAGACCGTTGTGACCCACACCACTAGCGTTGTCGTTACTGCTTATCTGATTTCGTTAAACACGCATAGAGTATATACTACACTGGAGCTACCGCGCCCTACCTGAAAACCGCGCCCTACGCCCTAAGATTTCCCTAGCATCGGTTTCTTCCGGTATTGCATGTTTTACTCTGTATCATACTCTATTCGGCGGGCTTTGTTGCTTGGAAAGGTAAGGATATGCATCCTTCACAGGAACCATTGCATCTACCCGCATCTAATCCAGTCTTGATGTCGACTAAAGTAGCAATTGCCCAAGAAGCTACCATCATACCATTGAACCGGCTTATCCCATCGTATCATGATATTTCATAAGGCTTGTTTAACGTACAAAATCTGCCATGCCTTGATGATTTCTTTTTCCCGTTCCCACCCTGGAAATTGATCGTCTTGCAAAATGATGTCTCGGCTCAGCATCCATTTCTAGGATGCTGACGGCCATCACTGATCGTTGCTAGTGTAAGCTCTGATCAAGTCGATCAGGGTCTTGCTGGTTCCACCCATCTCCAATTGTCAATACCGGGCAACATCCGAGACGAGACTACCATTCGGTCAGACTTCCGTCGCGGGAGGCTTGACGCCAAGCAAATCCTACAATTGAAAATTACAAGCTTCTCCCAATATCAACTATCCAGGATGAGATCCACTAGAAAAATGTAACCTTGGCTGTTCAGTCAAGCCTGAAATGTTCAAAGCCAAGACCCTCACGATAATCTGATCATCTGATAAGGGTCTAGAGTTAAACAGCTTGTGGGGCGAACTGTATTTGAAAAGTTTGAAGGGGGCTATGCTCGAAATATTGTCATGTAATACGTGAACTATAGTATCTTGTGTATTCGATTGATCTAGTATGGTATCCTATCGGCATAGCTGTTAACTGGTAGGGGCTTGGCTAAGATGCGGGTATCAGGCTGTAGATGAGGGAAAAAAGGATAAGAAAAAAAAGTACTGCATTTCCTCTTGCATCTCTTGTGTGGGAATTCTTTTTCTCAGGCAGGATTTCACGCCTAAACTATTTCCTCCATCGAGTCCAGTCTCTTCAATCCTATCTATCGCGTATGAAGATGGGACTCGGAGGACAGACAAAAGCAGGGGTAAATTGCTCAAATGATGATTCATATTGAGAGAAAAATGCTTATATCACAATAGCTTGAGCGCCTGTCGAATCTTATTCCCAAAAGGAAAGACCTGAAAATAGCCTTCAAATTCGTCCGTCTACTTTTCTCCCTCAATTACACTAAAGTCGACGTCCTTCTCATCATAGTCGGAACATTGTTTGCCATCGCCGCTGGAATTCCGGAGCCCTTACTTGGTGTGGTACTTGGTCAATTGATCAACGAACTAAATGAAGTTTCATGCTCGACGACAACCTACGACCCATCCTCTGTCCGCAAAAAAGTCCTCTACCTGATCTACATTACCATTTTCAACTTTGCAAGCATCTACATCTATGCGTCATGCTGGGCCCTTGTCAGCGAAAGAATAGCTCGTCGTTATCGAAAATCATACTTTCGCAGCTTAATTCGCCAGGAGGCTGCGTTCCATGATACTTTGCCTCCGGGTCAGGTTATCTCGCGATTAGTGAGCGACATCGAGACATTACAGTCCGGTACATCTGAGAAAGTAGGCATTTACATTGCGACGATATCGTACTTCGTCACTGCATATGTTGTGGCTTTCATCAAGGTACCGATCATCGCAGGTATCTTGATAGCGGCTATTCCATGTTTCTTTGCCATGGCTATGATCGGAGGTAGTCTGGCGACACGGTATGGAACGCGAGTAGGTAAAAATGTTGACCTTGCAACTTCGATCGCATCTTCTAGTCTGTCACATATCAAAATTGTGCATGCTTTCAATGCACAAAGAAGACTGGAAGATCTCTTTTCCTCTCATCTTTCTCAATCCCGAAAGGATGCTTTGAAGAAGGCTGCAGTGCACGCTGCGCAAATGGGCACACTCTTCTTCATCGTCTACTCATCGAATGCATTGGCATACTGGAAAGGTGCACACTTGATAGCAGACTCGATTGACGGGCTGAACTCCGGTGTCTCTGTCGGCGCTGTATATACTGTGATTTTCATCCTGATTGATGGTGAGCTCCCTTTTCCCTCTCGAAGATGACGAATCAGGGCCTGTAAATTTACTGATATGTTTCTAAAGCCACTTTCATTTTTAGTCAGGTATCTCCGTACATGCACGTTTTCAGTGCGGCTTCGAGCGCTTCTACCCGTCTTTTGGATGTGATCAACAGAGACTCCAACATTGACGGGACATCTGGAGGTGGTGAACAAGCTGCCAATCTTGAAGACAATGCCATAGTTTTCAAGGATGTTCATTTCACATACCCAGCACGACCTGAGATACCTATTCTACAGGGACTAAGTTTCTCGATTCCGGCAAAGCAACATACTGCTATCGTTGGACCATCTGGAGGCGGCAAGTCCACGACAGTCGCACTTTTGGAGCGATTTTATGACCCCCTCCATGGCAATGTTTCTATTGGAGAAGACGACATTCGAAATTTCAATGTCAGGACTCTCAGAGGTCAGATGGGATATGTGCAGCAGGAATCCCAGCCTTTAGACCGATCCATCCTGGAGAATATCGCATATGGTCTCGTTGGGTCTGTTGGGCATGAACACCTCGCTGAAGTGATCTTGGACATGAGCTTAAGCCACTTCGTCATGAAAGTTCAGTCAGGAAGCTCTGAAAAAGAGGCTCTCAAGACATGTGACGCTCGAATTGCAGACATTCTTGCACTCGCAAAGACTGCCGCAGAAAAAGCAAATGCCTTCAACTTCATCCAAGCATTAGAATTTGGGATTGCTAGTCCTGTTGGTACGGCAGGAGGCAAGCTTAGCGGTGGTCAAAGACAGCGTATTGCTCTTGCAAGTGCTCTTGTTCGAGAGCCAAAACTTCTTATTCTGGATGAGGCGACTGCAGCATTGGACTCAATGAGCGAAAAGTTGATTCAAGACGCCCTCTTAAAACTAGCTGGAGCTGTCACAATTGTGTCCATTGCACATCGCTTAGCTACTGTCAAGGATGCTGACCAAATTGTTGTTATACAAAATGGTCGATTGGCTGAAAGTGGATCTCCTCGAGAGCTTTTGGACAAGAGTGGTGTCTACGCGTCAATGATCAATCAACAAAAAGTGGACAATGAAGATATTGGCATTTCGAGATCTTCCACCATCGATGGAGAAGATGGTTTCAGTACTGAAGACCAGATACTAGCCGAATCAAAAGAAATGGCCTCGGAAGATCAGCAAATTGCAAATGTGGACGATGAAAAGATATCAACGAATGACAATCCAAAGGCCAACATCTCCGATTCCAAGGAAGATAAGGCTCCAAAGGTATCGAAGAGTCTATCTGTGAAGACCTGCTTCGCATTTATTCGACCGAATCTTCTATACATTGTGATTGGTCTTTTCATGTCTGTTATTATTGGAGGTAGCTATAGCTCCAACGCGATTCTATTCGGAAATACTGTTGGAGGACTCAGTCCATGCATGGGTACACCACATATCCGCTACAGTGGAAACCTCTTCGGCGGCATGTTCTTCATGGTCGGAGTCGTCGAACTTTTCGCTAATGTCATTGGCGGTTGCGCATATGGTTGGGCTGCGGACCAAATCTTATATCGGACCCGAGTAGCTTCACTTCGGTCATTGCTCAGTCAAACAATCACATGGCATAGCACAGAAGGAAGAACACCTGGGGCCTTAGTTGCATTCATTACTGGTGATGCATCGGCATTGAGTGGAATCACCGGAACCACCATCGGACTTCTTCTTGCAACTGCCGTCAACCTTCTCGCGGGCATTATCATCTCTTTCGTGGTTGCATGGAAGATATCGATCGTCCTTGTTCCTACTATACCTATTCTCCTTGTGGCTGGAGTGATGAAATTACGCACACAGAGTCAATTTGCGGAACGACACAAAAAGGCCTTCTCGAAAGCAACGGAGATCACTGTGGAAGCGCTAGGTAATTTACGTTTCGTTGCAGGATTCTCGCTGGAAAAGCAGCTATACCAGGAATTCTTGCTGTCTATGCAGAATCCTCACAAAGAGACAAATAAGGCAATTGCCTGGGGCAATTTCTGGCTGGCATCAGCTTTCAGTGTGAGCAATCTCATCAGTGCACTTGCTTATTGGTGGGGATCCAAGCAGATTGCTTCTGGTCTGTACTCTCAAACTCAGTTCTTCATTGTTTTGCCAGCTCTCTTGTTCAGTACTCAATCATGCGGCCAGATGCTGGCTCTGGCACCGGATCTTTCAAAGGCTGGGAAGGCCACAGCTCGTATTGTTGAGCTTGTTAACACCAATTCTGGTGAAGAAAGCCTTGGTGATGGTGATCACCACTGTCCATCAATAATGGGACTTGCTGCCATCTCAGATATTGAAGCAAATAAATCATGCCCTGAGGTATCATCTACTGGAAACAACAAGGATTACTTGGCAGTCAGCGCAGCACTGCACGAGGTGGATTTCGCATACCCAAGCTCACCGGGTATCCCAGCACTCAAGAAGATGAGCATTGCCTTCAAACCCGGTGGATTCTATGCCCTGGTTGGCCCCAGTGGATCCGGAAAGTCAACCATCTTCAGCATGCTAGAAAGATTCTATTATCCTTCCTCCGGATCAATCCTCATAAATGAACAAGATATATCACAGATTGTGACAACGGGTTTCAGAGATGACATTGCAATTGTTCCACAAGAGAACGTTCTCTTCGAAGGAACCGTATCATTCAACATCGCACTAGGTGTAAGGCCAGGATACACACCAACACAAGCTGAGATCGAAGAAGCTTGCAAACTAGCCCAAATCCACGATGTGATAACATCACTACCCGATAAATACGAAACAATCTGCACTCATGATGGAAAGCAATTTTCCGGTGGACAGCGTCAGCGTCTATCGATTGCAAGAGCTTTAGTTCGACGTCCGGGGCTTTTGTTACTTGATGAATCTACAAGTGCGCTTGATGGTGAATCTGAGCAGAAAATTCAAGAGGCTCTCGCTGGTCTTGCGGGGAAAACTACGATAATTGCTATAGCGCATAGATTACGAACTATTTATAGGGCGGATCGGATTTTCTTGATTCAAGATGGTTGTTGCGTTGACCAGGGGACTCATTCTCAGCTCGTTGAGCGCAGTGAAATGTACCGCGAAGCTGTGATACACCAGTCGCTTGACACTTAGGTGTAATGTGCTTCTATAGGGGTTTCCTTCTTTCTCTATTTTCTGTTTTCTCAATATTTTGTTTAGAGGATAGTACTGTTGATCTTAGGCATGCAGTATCTCGTGATAGGGACACTATATGACAGCGTGTTTGCAATATCATCAATGGGTTCCAATCCTGGAAAGAACTTATAATGAGCAACTAAAAAGTTGATTTATAACATTCTGATCTCCAAGAAGCAGTAAATTCATAGTACCGATCTGTGTGTTTGAAAAAGCACAGCATGGACTTTAAGCAGTGAAGACATAGCGAGAATAATTGCGGAAAGCTTCAAGTACAAAAACGTAAGTTAATCCTCTTTCGAAGCACAATGGGTTCCAAAACAAAGTATCAGCGGGAATGAGATACACTGCATGCTATTGATTAACTATATTCGAAGGAGAGTGGGATCTATTACAGCCGGAGAGTATTAGACACGTGAAGATTGATAGAGAGAATGGTCAAGTTGCATCCGCAAGGGGCTCAACGACCAACCCTTGAATACAACTAGAGCACGTTCCCTGAGACCTGTTTTCTATCTACATTGATATTTTTCCAAATGGCAATGAATGGAAAGCCCAGTGCAACCAGTGCCGTGGTCGCAATGCAGCTATACTTCTGGGTATCACCCCATGCCAAGTTAATAGCAGTCCGAACCGGTGATCCCATCTCATATGTCATTTGTGAGAGATAACCTCCAACATAGATATCAACCCAATCAGCCTTTGCCTCTTCCGGTAAATTAGCAATTAGCGTCTTTGGGAATACATTCGTATAAACAGCCGAGGCAAGTGTGCCACCAGCTGCTCCACCCAGACTAGCGAAAAGTCCAAGGATCGAGAGCATCATTGGCACACCATCATGATCCGCTGCACTCATGACTGCCATATCCTGACCGATGACCAAAGTTCCACCAGCGATAGCAATGAAAATTTGGCACATAACAACGTATCCGATGCCATCGCTTTGACCACGGAAATGGATCATAAGACCTGAACCAAGAACCATCAATGGAAGACCGAAGAAAAGACAAGCTTTCTTGAAATGTTTTGTTTGTCTGATATAGACTCCGAAAAGTGGCGCCCAGAAACATGATCCGACATTGTAGATCTGATTCATATAACCCGCATCTGAAACACTGAGGTCATATACCACCATCGCAAAATTCACGAAGTAGGAATCCCAGGCCATGTAACCAAAGTTCAGAAGAACGGATACAACACAGGCACCAAGAACTGTTCGTTGCTTCAATAAGTCGTATCGAATGAATTGTTTGCGTGCGAAGAATTTCTCCCATGCTGCGAAGACGAAGAGGAGGCAGAAACCGATAACAAGCATGGCGATAAACGAGGCTGACTTATACTCGGCTCGTCCATAAGATGCGAGACTGAACGGGAGAAGCAAGAGGATAAAGGCTGCCATAAGGAGAAGTCCGCCGATCACTAGGAGAAAAGAGTTAGTATACAGGGTCTTGAAAAAATAACAGCCAGTAAATTTTGCATACCATCGAATTCGTGGATGTAATGCCCGATTGACTGAAGCCAAGTCCGGTCACTTTTGGACTTCTGATAGAGTCCCTTTTGCAATGCCTTGCGCTCATAAAATTTGAAGACAATGGCGAGTGGAAACAGAACAAATGGGAATACTATGGCAAATATACCATACGCCCAACGCCATGTTGTCATTTTCAATATAGACTGTGCCGCCAGGGGGCCTGTGAATGCCGTGCAAATGAAAGGAGTACTCGAGAACGCAAAGGCAAAGGCACGATTGCGAAGCCCCGAGGTATCAGCAATAAACACATCCAGAATGAGGTAAATTGCATTGTACCCAACGTAGTAAAGGACGTATCCTGCGGCATATCCACTGGGTCCATTGCAGGCTGCCAGTACGATGATACCTAGCAAAAAGACACAAGTGAAAATGACAAGGGCTTCAGCTCGTCCCCAGATATTGACAATTTTGGCCACAGGGAGTTTCACTACTCCACCGACCACGCTGGCCAGAATTGCGGACGTCGGAACTTCGGGGGCACTTTGGAAATTGGCATATGCGTTAAAAATAACGTTTCCTTGGAGGGAGGAGTGGAAGGCGAGCATGAAAAAGCAAACCCAGATCCTAGATACCAAGACAAATGTTAGAATTTGCTTGCTTTTATTATGTCAATGAAAGGGGGAATCGGTGGCTTGGATCACTCACCAGGCATAAACTGCCCATACGGCATTTCTGCTCCAGGCAAGGACAACTGCCTCGGCCTTTTTCATTCCGGCAGCTTCATCTGATAAGATGGAATCTGTTTCGGACCTTTCACGAGGCCGCTTCCCATTCTCGCTTGGAGAGCGAGCTCCCTCGTCTTTCATGGTAGGCAAAGGGTCCACGAAGCCTGTTGGCGGATGTGTGTCCTCCACAGGAGTATTCGATGAGAAGTTATTCATAATAGGTAGTTGAAGGCCAGATGGATACAAATGAGAGAAGAAATAATGATGAGATCCTCAAGCAGAAATGATAGTCGGGTTTTAACGGAACTTATATCGGAGTTGTAAGGCCTGCCTAGATGCCTTTCGCGCGAAAAGTTCTATCTACGATCTAACCGAAGAAATTTTTCTGTGTCATGAGTCTTTTTTCACTTTTTTTTCACCTCGATGGCTATAATCTGATCAAAATGGAGCATTTCCATTCGTGGAAGGCCCTGGTAATTGAGCAGAGGTCCAAGATTATGCGAGAGAAATACTAGTAAATCAAGCTTGTCCTCATAGAGAGCTCACTGGAGCTCGTGGTGTGATTCGGTGTCAATCCATTCCGGATTTGAAGTCACATTCCTGTTCTTTCAGTCTCTTTTTAACGCTAATGTGACTAGAAGGGTGCCACGAGATGAAAATGGAAATTTTATCGACGGGGCTGTGGCGCTTAGCACGGAAGAGGTGTATATGAAAAGCAGTGCCTGGCCGCGGAAATATGATATTGTCTACCTCTTACTGATAGTATGTAAGAAGGCATTCTATTATTGATTAGGGTCTATTTAGATGACTGGACTTTTGAGCATTGCGAAGATTGAATAGAATAATCAACTAGGAGATCTGATAAGAGATCCTTCTCTGTCCCTCGTATGTGATCATTCTTAAGGGACCCTTCCGGGCGCCAACTTGCCAAGGATTATGTCTCAGGACTAGCCTAGAAAGACTCGGGATTGCTCGGTCTCTAACGTCCGATGTGACGATACTGAGTCCCTGCTCAGATGATTCTCCGTTTTGAAAATTACTAGACGTATTTCATCTAATCTCGGTGGGGCGATTTAGCTTATACCACCCACGAGGCTCGGCGCCAAGGATTACCATTGATACGAGTAGTATTAAGCACTTGTGAAACAATTGTAGTAGAGAGCTGATTCGAAGTACATATATCATTGTTGAATACGTATTCATCATTTGGAACTATATCCATCTCAATCCTTGCCTACTAGCAAAGGGGTTTCCCACGCTGGTCAACTCAAAATGTCGTTCAGATCTGCCAAATGGAAGTGCTCTCTAGAGCCATTGGCTCGATTACCAGAGAAAATTCCGAGTATTCCTCTTCCATTCCCATCAAGTAAGGGCAATAATGGAGACGTCGTAATTCAGGACTCCAGGCCAGTGAATGTGGCCCATTTCCAGGGGCTAGACAAGCATAGTGACCTCGAGGGCTTGATTACAGGCTATTCACGTTGGATAATGACTATCACTAAACTGGATCATATTGCTTTTGCGATGACTGAATATGAGAAAGAAACTCTCAAATCCGCGGTCATTTCTGTTCAAGGACAAGTTGAAGACGGATCGCTTCGGTGGCAGGCATACGAAAAATCTTTAGACGCATCTGGCCTTCCAGTGGGGATTGAACGGTTGGACTTCGGATTATGTCTACGGTACAATTCTGGAAATGATGAGATTCTGGAGAATATGGTAAGCTATTTCATCTGTCGCCCTATTTGTATTCCAAGCGTGAACTGACAATCCTGGCTCTTCTTAACAGACCCGCTTGACGTTATGTGTCGACCTGGAATCTTCAACGATGTTATTGACATACCGAGGGAAAGAGATGGAGGAATATCGTTTATCAGAGCTCTCAGGCCAATTAGAGATGCACTTCAGCTCCGAACAAGGCAAAGTGAAAGCAACGTCCATTTGGGAATCAGAGCTCAGCGGCTTTATTGGCCTCAGCGAGCTTCAATTCCCTACACTTTCTTGTACACGACCGTTGAGTAACTCTGCTAGTCACACTTGCTCTAGTACAAGCCTTTCTCTGCAAGTATCCTGGGACCAGATCGATGGCTTGGCCCAGAAGCTTTATCTCAAATCGAGTGTCTCCGTCATACGTGCCGCATTTGCATATACTCTGGCGGAGTATATGGAGACGGAAAGACTCGTACTGGGAGATCAAGACCTCGCAGATCCAAGACGAGAGAGCTCGATCAGCCCCATCCCTGTCCTGGTTTCCCTACAGGATACGTCCAAAGATTTGCTATGCAGGATTGATAAACTCGATCAAACGGTCTCTCAAGTAACATGCCCATCTTTGGAAGTGCTTCGAAACATCCTCAAATGTCCTCCGTCACAGGTTCCATATCATGCTCTCTTCACCTACTGTCAGGATGTGGTTGCTGAGAACGGCCTCGAAACTTTACATGAAACTCTAAGGCCATCTCTTGAGATTAAAATTCAGCTCATTATTCAAAGGGACGGTGGAGAGAACCCCATTGGCATACTTTCGTCTAGCTCGGACTTGTTCGACTCCCCTCACTCAGAGCTCGTCCTGAAGCAGATTGATGCATTGGTGACTGCAATGTGTTCAGCACCTACAGAGCCAATTCGAGATCTCACTCAATCATTTAACAAGGAAATACTTTCTATCCACTCGCCTGTAGTAAGTGCGGATGTTCAAAAGGCACCACTTCTATCACCAGCTCATTGGGTTGATCATTGGGCTTCTTCCACCCCTTCTTGGGTTGGGCTCGAAATCATCGATTCAATCAATGAAGAGGAAACTGTAACACGGAAATGGACATATCAAGATCTTTCTCGAACCTCTGACCAGCTATGCACTTGGCTTCTGGATCGCGGGTGGACCAATATGACAATAGCAGTTTGTCTCGATCGCTCATTCGCAGCGTATTGTCTGGTCCTGGCTATTTGGAAGAGTGGAAACTGTTATGTACCAATCGCCGAAGATCTTCCCGAGGCACGCCAGTTGTTTCTTCTCTCAGACAGCGGTGCTATAGCATTCTTTGTCGATCAGCAAGTGGCAAAGAGTCTTCTCTCCCCCAAGAATTGCGAAGTGACTGATATTGAAACCGTGATGGCAATTTGCGCGAACTCAGATGTTGGCAACGACTCTGAAAAGTCCGAGCCTTCGATCACCCCAAAACCTTCAGATAATTCCTACCTTCTTTATACCTCTGGTTCCACCGGAAAACCCAAAGGTGTTCTCGTCAGCCGGGGCAATCTATCTGCTTTCACAGAAGCTCAGTCGGAATATATCTGCCGCGATGTGCCAGACACTGCAAAATTGAAGGGCACAGGAAGCTACCTTGCACATGCAAGTAGGGCTTTTGATGTGCATATCTGTGAAATGGTGCTTGGATGGAGACATGGTCTTCGTCTCGTCACCGGGCAGCGAAGCATGCTTCTAGATAATCTATATCTGATCCTCACTAGGTTGAACATCACACACGCAGGGTTCGTGCCCTCGCTTCTTGAACATGCAGGAGTTAGTGCGGAGTCTTTACCTAGTCTCCGCTACCTCGGTGTAGGAGGAGAAAAAATATCGGAAACAATTATCGAGCGATTTGTTGGGAAGCAGTCAATATCACTCGTCAACGCATATGGACCAACTGAAGCCACAATAGGATTCACTAGTCACACGGTAAAGCCATGGTCGACCGTACGAAATATAGGCACGGCCGTTGGTAACATCACTGTCCACGTTTTGGAGCCGGAGACCAGGAATTATGTGAAGCGAGGTCAGGCAGGAGAGCTCTGTGTGACTGGCGACTTAGTCGCTAATGGCTATCATCGTCGACCTGATGCGAAGGGCTTTACATATCATCATGGAGAGCGAATGTACCGGACAGGAGACATTGTACGCTTGATGGCCAACAACTGCATTGAATATCTTGGAAGACGAGATAGTCAAGCCAAGATACGTGGACAGCGTCTGGAGCTTGAAGAGGTTTCTGTTGCTATTCATCGCTGTGCTGGATTTCCAGTCAATGTCACTTCGATGGTGACGCCTTCTCCAATCACGAAGCGACCGCAACTAGTCTCTTTCATGAGTCCATCTAGTGACAGATCAGATACTTCGGATGAGCAGGTTATCTTTTTGAAAGGAAGATACCAGGAATGGGTGCCAAATATTTTGGAAAAATGTCGTGTGGAGCTGCCTGCCTATATGGTGCCGAGCTTTCTAGTTCCTGTCTCTTTTATTCCTGTACAGATCTCTGGCAAAGCCGACAATCGTCGTTTGGTATCTCTATACGAAAGTATTCCCACATTGGATTTGCTGTTGAAACCTCTATCAGATACCACGACGAGCTCAGTGTCCGGCTCGGAGGAAGACGAGGGAGAACTCACGCCAGATGAGAACCAAGTACGTGATATACTTTGTTCTCTCGTGAATGCCGATCATAGTTCTGTCACAAGATCAACGAGTATCTTTCAACTGGGAATCGATAGTCTGGGGTCTCTCGGTGTGGCTTCGAAATTGCGCTCCGTCGGGTTCATCTGTTCGGCCGTCGATGTCCTTGGTCAGGCAACGGTTAGAAAACTCGCTCTTCTGCCACGTCGAAAGAAAGAAACAGACCAAGGATATGAAAATGGGACCACTGAAGAAGAGTCTGAGATTTCGCAATGGTTATCGCAGCTTGATCAAGGCTTCCGAAGATCGCAGTCGGAAATATCAAATTCCTCAATCGCTGTGGTACGGCCTTGTTTACCTCTGCAAGAGAGTCTTGTTTCCAACTCTCTGGGTAGCCCGGCTCCTTTGTATGTCAATCATATAATGTGTCGTCTAGGGAAGGGCATCAAACTGGCAAATCTAAAGTCGACGTTCGAAGACTTGATGCAATACAATGAGATCCTGCGAACCTGCTTCCAGCTTATGGACAAAACTGTATTACAGATTGTTTTGAAGCCTCGTGCAACTACTATACGATGGGAGGAGGTTATTGTTTCAGATGAAGATGTTGCCCGCGGTGTCTTCAACACGAGTCAAGCTAAAATTGCGGCTGATATCATTCAAAACATCGATAAAGTGCCACCATTCCGTGTTCTTGCAGCTTCTCCAATCCATGAGGATGAGGCAGGATGGTTAATGCTGTCTATTCACCACTCAATTTTTGATGGTGCCAGTATGGGCGTTTTCCTCAAACAACTCCATCATCACTATTCTGGAAATGCGGCAACATCCTCCTTGGACCTTTCGCCTCTTTACCAATACATGATCAAAGATTCAGCGAAGAGCTCGGAACAGTTCTGGTCCAATTACCTTTCTGGTTATCTCCCAGGTATTGTTGATGATGGAAACAACGATGGATCTTACACCGTCTTGACTAGAACTTTGCCATTCAAATTGTCATCGCTTTCCAAAGTTGCTTCCAGTGCCTCTTCAACTACTCCGATAGTTGTGGAAACAGCATGGGCAATTGCATTAGCAGAGTGTCTTGGCCAGAAGGATGTCATATACGGTCGTGTCATGGATGGCAGAAGCATTCCAGTAGATTCGGTTGAAGAGATGCTTCTTCCTCTCATCACGACTGTCCCTGCTCGATTTAGACTTCCTTCTGTATATTCCAGCCTCCTCAAAGAAGCCAAAGCTCATACAAATACCGTGCTTGAGTCACTCCCATACCAACATACACCTCTCCGGAAAATTCAGCGTTACACTCGGCTGTCTGGTCCTCTATTCAACTCTTTGGTCTCCTACATTGCAACAGACGCCCAGTCAGCGGGTGATGAGATATTGTCCGAGATGGATAGTGATATGCTGGCAGATTATCCACTTGCATTGGAGGTAAAAGCGGATTCAAAGACGGACACGCTCACTTTGCGTTTGAGATTTGCCACCGTTCTCTCTTCTGAGGACAGATACGGCTCCTTGATTGACAAGGTCTATGATTCTTTGAAGCTACTGGTCTCACATGGAGATGTCAGTATCGATGCTGCAGGGCCATTTGAGGCACATGAGAAAGAACATCCAACTTGGGATGACACAAATTGGACCGAGACTGAGAGCAAAATCCGCCGGGTTGTGGCTCAGGTATCTGGCGTTCCTGAATCACAGGTTTCCAAGAATGCATCTTTTTTTGCTTTGGGACTTGACTCTATCCTCTCCATTCACGTGGCCCGCTTCTTGCAAAAAGAGGATATACATGCTTCCGCGAGTGAGATCTTGAAGTATCCATCTATCGGTACCCTGAACAATCATCTTCAAAAACCTCGTACTGCGCCATCTAAAGAAGAGAGCTTTCAAGAATCATCAGCCTTGAATCTTGGGGTTGAACCACTCCATTCAAATGACAAAATTGTGGAAACTTACCCTTGTACCCCCCTACAGACTGCAATGATAGGCCAATGTCTGAGCTCTGAAGGGAAAGGATATCTTCACCATCATGTCGTCACTTTGAGTGATTCGATTGATATTGAGAAGCTCGTCGCAGCATGGCAAGTTACAGTAAAGAATGCCGATATTCTTCGTACTTCATTCCACCGACATGGCACCAACAGCCAATTCTATGGAGCTGTTCACCAATCTTTTCCTGTCCAATGGTCGCATCAGAAGAGCATCGCATCGCTACCTCAGGCCATTGAGAGCATATCTCAAGAAGCGCGTTATGCCCACGTTGAAGATTTCCACAGGCCTCCATGGTACGTTACATTTCTTACTGGTGAATCCAAGCAATTGATGGTCGTCACTATGCACCACTGTCTTTATGATGGCTTTTCGCTTCCCCTGCTCTTCAAAAGCCTCGAGGAGAACTATCACGGGGAAGCAGATAGCCTGGACTCATTTGCACCAGTTGCACGGACAATATCGTCACGACAAAAGCCATCTTTTGCATTTTGGTCAAATGTGGTTTCCAATTATCAATGCCCCGGACTGCCATTCCCATCAACCTCGACGCATCCCAACATTCGCTGGGCGGAAATCAAGGTGCAAACACCAGTTTCTGAGCTACAACGCCAATGTGGCACAATGGATATCACTTTGCAGACTGCCGCCCTGTTTTCCTTTGGTTGCTCTTTAATGCCGATCATTGGACAGCGCGATATTGTGTTCGGACATGTGGTATCTGGTCGGAGCTTCGATATACATTCATCGATGAACGTGATAGGACCTCTTTTCAATACTGTTCCCTTCCGTCTCAAGGTTGAATCAACTCACCAGAGTATTCGGTCAACATTAAAAGCAATCCAGCGCTTCTCGCTTGATTCTCAGCCTTTCCAACATGCACCGTTAAGTCTCGTACAAAAAGATTGGCGCATGGCGAACGAGGGCCATGGATCTTCGCTATTCGATGCGCTTTTCACTTTCAACAAATCGTCAAATTTTAGCAGTGAATCTGTCTTCCAACCCTACGAAGCTGCTCATCCCCAAGAAGTCCCTCATTACAGATTGAACATGGAGTTCGATCTGTCTGAGGATTCCCTAGTGATTCGCACAATAACCCACGATTTTCTGACAGAGAATGATGATCTCGTGAATTGGGTCCAGAATCTTGCTCTAGGTATTGAAAAGGCACTTTCATCCTGTGATTCTCCCGTCTCTTCCTTCCCTCTTGCAATAAATGATCTTCCATTGGTGAAGATTACCCAGCCGAATCTGGATGAACATTCGGCAGACGACCCCGTTCTCGAGACTTACCTGGAAGGGTTGAAACTGATACTCTCCCGAGTCACTGAGACAGCATTGGAAGATATTGGCAACGGTGATAGTGTCTTTGCTCTTGGCTTGGACTCGATTTTGGCACTGGATGTCAGCTCTCAATGCCGCAAAGCCGGGCTGAAAGTTTCAGTCAGTGAAATTCTCCAAGGGCAAACCATTCGAGGGATTGCAAAGCTAGCGTCCGACAAGCTCGTAACAGTGCCGTGTGCTGCTAGCTCTGACACAATCGAGTACTCGGCTGTGGAGTCGCATTCCAGAAGCAAAGCGCGTTCACAATTGTCCTTGTTCGAAGATCAGGTCGAGGCTGTTATTCCTTGTCTTAGCGGCCAAGTATTCTATCTGGCTTCTTGGCTTCGCAGTGAGCGCAGACTTTGGGAGTTTACATTCCCGCTGAAATCAAAGATCAAGCTCAACCCTGAACAGTTACAGCGTACTTGGTACCAACTTCAACAAAGGCACAGTATACTGCGTACTACATTCACCGTTGTTCTTCCAAATCAAGTATTGCAAGTTGTGCAAAAGTCATCTGAAGTTAAGTCAGCTCAGGTCCATATTCAGCAAGCCTCTGGAGATCTTCAACTATTTATACAGGGGTTGATGCAAGATGTTGGGAGAGAATCGTCGAATCTCTTTACACCACCAGTCCGTCTCCATCTGGTTCGACATGACGAGGGCGATGTTCTTCTGTTCACCTTACATCATTCTTTGTACGATGCACGAACCATGTCCCTCCTTTTCCACGATTTTGAAACCTTGTATCAAAACCAGGCTTTAAACAGCCCTCTCAGCTTCACATCATTTGTTCTCGAGACACAGCAGAAATATCATTCTGGCTATGCAGATGATTATTGGAAAGAATCCCTCAAAATGAGCCAACCTACAATTATGGGCTCTGGCGGCACACTCAGTGACACTTTCATGTCAATTGAATCTTCCCAGTTCATCTTGTCTCAGAGCCCCCGTGGTCTAGAGCACCAGTGTCGCGAAAAGTACATTTCTGCACCTTCTCTTATGCTTCTAGCCGTGTCTCGGACACTAGCACGAGCCACAGATACTTCTCATCCGATATTTGGTCTCTTTCAACATGGCCGTTCTCATCAATACCCCGATATTGATCAACTGGTTGGCCCAACTATTAACATGCTACCATTCGTTGTTCAAGATGCACTGGCCTCTCCATCTAAAGAGAAACTAGTGATTTTGCAGCAAAATCTGGTACAGCGTTCTCTCTACGACCAGACAGATCTTCGGCATCTGTGTGAGAGGATGAGGGAGTTTGGCCAAGAAATCGAATTCAACGTGATTGTTAACATCATTTGGGGCCAGTTGGATGGTAAGCCTAGTAATGAGGAAGATACAATCTTTACTCCGCTTCGTCTTGATTCTGAGATTGTATTTGATCCTGGCAAGAGATGCACTGGAAAGACTGCTATTGATGAACTCGATTGGAAGAACTTCCCTGGAGCTGGGGGTATCTATCTTGAGATCAGCTACGATGAGATCAACAACGTTCTGATTTCGAGGCTTGACTATACTTCTGATGCACTGTCGAGGGAAGAAGCAGATGCATTCCTCAATGGGTTGAATAGTGATGTTGTTAATATATTAGATCATATCTAATGTAGCATCTCTCTATCTCATCAATGCTGGGTATAGACAAATATGCCGTTATTCGAGGTTCTTTTTTTTTAAAAAAAAAAAATACCACTCGTTTATGTGAACAAGATATTCTTGGTTCTATCTCTGTAGATAATTCAACTTGTCAACTTGAAAAGATGATTTCCATCGACTCTTATGTCTAAGCTCGCCTAGTATATCCAGGTTCCCCAGAAGTTTCCAGTCAGTTGGGATTCCCGAGGAACTGGCAACTTAAGGAGACCGGATCTAGGAACTGCTTCCGCTAAGCCAACGATCTATGAACTGACCCTAGAATTTAAGCTTGAGGATGCAAACTACCATTGTGACTCTCATCTCTCCTCTACTAGAATAGTACTACTTTGTACAATAATCGTGTCGATATTCACACAAAAGGACGAGAATGACGTCTCGTAACAATTCTTTCAAGAATTACACGTAAACCGAATGTACACAGAATACTGAAGAGATACTCCCATACAAAATCAAATAAGCCCCATATTTCAACTTCTCCTAGTGTAAATGTCTTGATCAAAAGTACCGAAAACCCATTGCATCAGTCTTATCGTCGCGTCATCATTCATCTTATTACTCTCGATCTCCCAATAGAACAATATCCTCCCGATACATGACATCTCTAAAACTCAGATATATACCTCGCATGATCATTAGGAAAGCATGATAGTCAAATCCAGAGCATACCGCGGCTCAAGCCATCATCATTCACACATTCTAACCCCAAGAGCGGAGATATTCGGGCCCACAAACTCTGGAGATCGACTCAAACGAATGACACTGAAGAGAGATTCAGACCGGTTATAAAAATGTGATGGATCAAGTTCTTCAACGGACCCTTCTCCTAAAGTGGCCCAGGGTGGTGGGGGTGATGGAAGAAGAGGAGGAGGGGAGGCTGGATGGGGGCTAGTTTGGCGCAGGGCCCTCCCACACTGGACGATTATTTTCCGAATTGCGCGTGCGAGCAGTAAAATGGCTGACCATCATTTTAATTCATTTAACCAATGATGAAAGGATACATATCTCCAACCGAGATTGAATGGAACTTTTGTCGTCAATAAATCTGTACTATGTAGAAAGTACTCAGATTGTATGGCTTTGTTTAGCACGTTTTAACCTATTACTGGCGCACAACCCCTTCTCTTCGACCAACCACCATCGCCAAAACTCACATTGAAAGAATGGCCCTTGTGCTATGCAAGTGGGTCATGTTGCAGTATACTTTGGCAGATACGACTTTCTTCCCCCCGTAACTTTCCATTGTACAGGGTTCGCTTATCCAGACGGGCGGTGTTGCGGTCTACGTGGGGATGTATTTTCCTTGTTTTTGATATGCTTTCGAAAAGCATTTTGTACAGATCGTATGGAATACACTTTTTATCGAGTTGTTGGAAACTACAATGCGACCGCCACATGTAGGGTTGATCACTTAGGTGAGGGATTTTGAGATTTTCAATTCCCTGGGTCGCTGCAGCCACTTGGGATGTATTGTGATATCAACTGTGTTGATACTGAGTTGTGAGTGTGAGTGACAATGTTGCAGGTGGAGTAAATGGAGGCGAGGGCATTATGCATGTGTAAGTCTTACATAGTTATGGTGATTACTACTATTGTCGGTGATTATGTCTTTGATCTGTTCAAGTTGATTCATGTTTATGTTTGCTCATCACCACCCTGGTGTATACGTTAACAGAGCTTGAAGCTATACAGTCGCCGGTCTGCCCAGCTGGTCCCCGGGAAATACCGATACTTCAACGGGCATTACTACTGCAGTTGGCGTCTTTTGAACATTTTAAGGCTTTCAGATGACAGCGTTTTGCAGACTATTCTTATATTTCGGACTATTGGACTGTGTCGGGAGAACTTTGCTCTTTGCTTTTTCCAGGCGGATAATCATTCCCATGATCACATCCAGTACCCATATTGACTCCCCATACTGCTAGCCTTACCCCGAGGGAAATCCGAATACGCAAAATGCAAGACAAACGAAATAAACACATTGTTTGCTCTTTCCTATTCAAGGCTATCCATGGCCCTACGCACTGTATGTCGATAACCGAGTGCTAAACGCGTGATTATCACACTTGGCCTACACTCAACTGAATTCATAGCAAACAGCTCCGTTTGGAATCATGAATCCATAGTAGCTTTTCGATCCAGCTTCGGAGCACCTCAAGCAATATCGGCATTTGGATAGCTTTTTACACATTACATTCACGAAATGATCGACTGTGGTTGCACCTTTCCCACTCCCAATGATAATCTCTCAAGCAACAATTTAATACGAACCTAGTCTCATAAACTTTCTGAGATCCAAACAAAAGTCCCTCATCTAACCCAGAAGATGATGATATTCGGAAATCTCGGGAACCATTTTATCTAAAGAGGGATAGTTCGTACTTTTGCATCTTTTTAATGCCCGCACTGGGTCGCACAGACAGATCCAATTCTTTACAAAAGAAATTACAAAATCCGCCGACTTGATATCTATCTATATCAAGTAAAGTAAATTGAGGGGTCAAAAGCGATGTCGAGAAATCCTTGTCAAAATGAGATCCAAAAATATGCTGCAGGTTCCTCATTTTAGCAGCGATGGATGCAGTTCATCGTCTGCAGCGTTCCCGACAGTCGGGATTTGGGCGTGACGGACTGCGCCCTAATTAGTTTGACTTCGACCAAAACTCACATCACCCCACATCGGCAAGACGCTGGAAAGAATCGGTGGATTCAATGGGGGGAAAATTTCAGCATGGAAGGGTATTCCACGTATTACACTTTGGATAGAGCTCATTTTGACAGAGATTTACCGGCTGTATCCCTGAACGTACTCCCGACTGGGCGGTTCTCTCTCTCTCTCTGCTTCGTCTTTTACATACATAATTGAGAGTCGATGATTCGCAATACAACCAAACCAAGTCTGGTATTATGCTTTCCGCAATGAATCTATATCTGCACCTAACTGATCGTGGAATCGGGTATTCACATCATCCAGCAGGGCAAAATGCAAGATCCCCGATTGAGTTGCAAGCGACCCAGCAACCCTGAAGCCTGATTTCCCTTGCATGTTGAGAACAGACCATCTGTTCCTGTGAGATTAAATCCCCTCATTCAAGTTTTGTTTGCTAGGGCTAATACATGACTCAACTCGACTCGATCAAGGGGGACCAGCGTAAGGAGATCCTGACTCCATATGCAACAAGCCTAATTTGAAAGACTTGATTCTCGCAAGGCTGAAACATGCGACCGCTACAGCAATGTATCACTCAGAAATAGACACAAAGTAATGAGTCGATATTGAATGGTGTTGTAGCGATTACCTGAACGTAATCAGCAGTAGAAAGCAGAAAAAGAGCCTCCTATCAATAACTGAAACTCCAACCCACATGGGAATGCATACACGTGGAGTACGTGTCATAGGGCTCTCCGCTTGTATGTATGTACATACTGGATGTGTATGTATGTACATCACGACGCCTCAGCGACAGGCGTTGTCGTGCGGGTGTCATATTGGTTTCGTGCGACGTATCAGTTTCACCACGATAGAACAAAGTGGCAAGGAAAACCCCCCAAACAAACCAAGCAACATCTGTTTCCAGCCACCCAGGAAGTGCGAGTTCCTGCGCTGTGCGACGTGTATAGATCACATTCTATGTGGGGGAAGAGTCGAAATGGTATTTCAGGACCGAAAATACTTCAACACACCCTCTTCTAATCTTTCCAGGGTCCCCCAGTCTGTACGGAGTACAGTACTGCAAGTACTTCGTATTAACTATACGCTGTATCTTTTGTGCAGAAGACGTTACTAATCACCCCATCCCAAGTCTTTTTTTTCAGCTGGGAACTGGCAGGTCGAGCTCCATCTGTGGATCACAGAACAGACCAGGGGTTTTTGCACTTACAAGAAATGCACAATCCACTATAATGTCCTGACTACACGGTCTTTTCAACCGCGCAGCTGTCATTGGTTGAGTGACAGAAGCTGAGAGAGACGCGTTTTGCGAGACGGGCCGAGCTCCAAATTGAAGATCGACCGTGCGATTATTTTCAGCTTGGCCGCGCAGCCGATCCATTCGTGGTGCACGAATCAAGATATGCTATCGCCGATGAATTGTACGTTTGTCGACAATGACCTCGTATTGTGGATGATCATGGTGACGTTTTTATTGTTTTGCTGGTATTCCTATGTACATACAGAGGACAGAGTACTGATGTTTTCGTTGCCCGGGGCCCTTGCTATTGCTAGGGTGGACTTCAAATTCCCCAACCCCGGCATTCTTTGCGCGTAACGGTACACATGGACAAAAGATGCGAGTCCGAGAATTCTCCGTGGCATAATGTTTACAACAGTTTAGCAGATACCAGCGCCGATCAAGGAGTCGGCAACTGATGAGCGCCTGGCTAAGAACTTCAACCACCAGAGTCCGGTAACCTCGTATGTATATGTATCCATGGATATATCTGATGTGCAGTATATCAACAGCCCATGACCCAGCTACTTCTCTCCTGCAGCACATTCCACGCAACTCCCTATTCAATAGACCAGGGCGTCTCTAGCCGCGTAGTAACCGTCTGCGACCGGTATGAATCTGCTTTAGCATCGCATAGATCGTTGATACTTCGATCAGTGCCCTTTCTTCAAACCAGCGCAAGAAGAGACACCCATAAATTCCTCTGAAAAAGGAAAATAGCTTTGTCTCTCAATTGCTCCGGAATCGGAGTCAAATACACTATCTAATGCAGTCGACATCTCATGCAAATTCCCGCCCGCAAAAGAAAAAAAAAATAGTGAGCTATATTGAGCTCCTAATACAGTAGTACTATGTACAGCTGGGGATGGATGCCAGTCCAGGGGGTGATGATAAGGTCGATCATCTTCTCCATGGAGTCATTCCACTAGTCTCGTGAGCCCCACGAATACCATTCATTGGACCAGACGTGGGGGAGGACATGAGCATATGACTTTATGTTTGGAGTATGTAGTTTCGTGCATATCGCGATTTCTGGGGTTTCTCCTAAAATTCCATAATGCACATACTATAATATTCAATAATAAAGCCGCGCCAAGCGAAGTATGTAAAGCATGCTACAGTATTGTACTGGCAGTACACTTACATCTATTACCTTCGAAGTTTGAAATTGCACCTATCTGGCACCGTCATTTCCATTCATCGCGATTTCAGAAATATGCTGGCAAATGTATACTGTATGTACTCTGCCCTGTCCTCTATGCAGCACATAATCCAAGTCAGGCCCTCCCTGTCAAATAAATCCACCCCTTGCATCTGTACACCAGTCATTTCCAAACTCTATCGACACTATAGAAATCTGTGTCTAATGAAAGTGTTTCATGCATGTGCGGAGCAGCATATGAGATTCATAAACTCGCGTTGAAGATTCACCTGCTTGATCGCCATTACCAGCAGGGACGCGCGCGCTCCCCCCGCCTTGTATGCGCATCCAAACGCAAGTCGCT
>Ga0209673_1000638_pt1 | contig 52958 bp, 52 predicted proteins | sample AraplaCol_mMS_r2_2_FD_184274 | JGI IMG/M metagenome (GOLD analysis project Ga0209673, IMG submission 184274) | Arabidopsis root microbial communities from North Carolina, USA - plate scrape MF_Col_mMS_r2 (SPAdes) (version 3) | ecosystem: Host-associated > Plants > Roots > Endosphere | place... | reverse complement strand
GATGATGGCAAGCTTCTCTGCCGTCGACCAGCGACGGCGGCGCTCAGGGCCGGACAGGACTTCTATCTTAGGACTGTGACTGGTCATAATGGGCACATTACCTCGCACACTTGTTAAGTGGGAGATCGTGTCCGGATATTTATGGGGCCATTACAACGATGAAGACGCTGTATAATAGAAATAAAGCCAGCACCATCCTTTCGCTTGGACCAAAGATATACGAGACGGCAACAAGCACAACTATCGGCGCGCCGAAAAGGATGGCCTTTCGAAATAAAGGCTCTCTCCAGATGCGCCCAATCTGCTCAGGGTTGAAGACCTTCTGAATATTCACCGCCGCGACCTCCAACGTAGATACTTGCAGCAGACTCGCAGGTAAGGTTAAGCCACCACTGTCCATTCGTCGCGTGGTGTGTCGATGATGGGGCGGTGGGTACGAGAAATAAAGTTCTTCTAGGCTGGAACGTTGGAGCATCCCCCGAATGTTAGCGGCGGCGATCGACCCCCAGTAAACCTGTTTCGGCGTCAATGGACGCGACGCCTGACCCGATCAGGGCGCTGAGCTCTCAAAATCGCTAGACCCTCAGCAGTGATCTTAAAATCTGGACCTATCAATCCGAACTCTTCCAACGAGGTAAGCGCCCGCGCCGCGCCAGGAAAATGTCTAAGTTTGTCGACGTCCACCATCATCTCCAGAAGTTCAAATTGCTCTTTAGTCAAAATTCTCATGCTTACTCCACGACTGCTGCTACTATGTATTGCTCATGAAGGGAAAAAACAGATAGCGATAGCGCTATTTGTTTCGCCTAAAAATAGCGACAATAGGAAAGCCAGTCCGTAAAGCGGTCGAGAGCGAGCTGCAAAGCCGTGAGCAACCGAAGGGGCAACAGATGAAGAACTGCACGCGTATAGTTGATACGAAACGCTATTCGTCTGAGGCCCTCAGCGAGATAGTCGCCCGTTGCAATGCCGCCGGCATCTCGTTCTACGAACCTGAGCAAGGTGGCAGGTATGGCGTCATCGATGGCAATCGGGATCAAGAAACTCACATCGACGAAATACTTCGCGATGCTGGTCAGTTTGGCCGATTACAGCCTGTCAGGAAGACTTGAGATACCTGCCTGCCAATCTGGACCCCATCCGGCTTGAGCAGCATTTCATAGCCACTAGACGACCGGCTAACGTTGTGCTTCAGTTTGGTTGGCGGCTTTCAGACCATCCGCCTCCTGACCTCAATCAGCATTAAGGCCCGCTGGCGCTCTCCGGCGGGCCTTATTGTTTTTGCGGTGATGGGGCGATGGGTGCCGCTCGTGATGATGGGGCGGTGGGTCTATCAACCGAATTCATTCGCCAACCCCTCTCATATGTGACCAAGCTACTGTCGCCCGGCGGTAGTTTGGTTCCTGGGGACCGTTCCCGACTGCAATCTGAGCTTTATGAGGCCCACAAAGTCGCTTTGCTTCGCGGGCCTCATCTGCATGTGGAGAGCCGGATGAATAGAATTGATCGCCTACTAAGAGACCAGATCACTGCGGATTTAAGATCCGGGAAAACGCCGCGCCAATCGCTCGACCGAATAAATCTTCTGTTGAAGTGGTTGGCCGCCGGACCACTGACCCGCGATGAGGAGACGCAAGTTAACGATCTTCTTGCAAGGCGTAGGCAGCGATATGACGGGACTTTGGGCCGGTAACCTGGAGAAGAAAAGGAGCACGCTCATTATATTAGCACTATAGAAATTGATTTTTCGGGGCTGATCGATTGAGAGAATCGAGAATTGATTCTCTCATGTGGTTTCATCGAAACATTAAAAGGATGATCTACATGACTATCGAAAAATCTCCCTTCTACCATGCTTGGGAGGATCAGCATGAAGCCGAGCGTTACCAGATTCATGCGCGGGAGATATATGCACATTACCGCTCCTATCAAATGTGTAGTCGGTCAGGTCACGTCGACTATGGAAAGTGGCTAATAGCATCGATGTTGGCTGTGCACGGCGGTGCGATCTATGCGATTTCCGGCTTAAAAAACTCGGTCCTGCCCCAGCAGATTCCAGGCCTGATTACCGGAGCATCATGGAACCTTGCTGGCATGGTCTTGATCCTATTCGCTGGCTTCTTCGCGTGGATAAATTTCCAAGCAGCCGAGAGGCTCTATGACCGCTGGTCTAACCCTGCAATGCTTTATCGAAGTGATCAATTTCCTAAGGACGAGGAACGCACGGACATCATCAATGCCATGTTAGTGCTCGCTGCGTCCCTTGGCCTCTTGTCGATGTACGCTTTCATTGCAAGCGCGGTGACCGTTGTTCAGACGCTTCGAGCTTAGCTTCGGCGGGGTGGTTGAATATTTTAACCACTTCCAAGGCGTCTTGAGTTGCATGGGACGCCCGCCACTAAATCTCGTCAGAATGTACGCCAACCTCCAGCCGAGCTGACGTGAGCAAGCAGGGCCGCAACGTTCCGATATCGACGATCACTTAATTTAATTTCCGGCGTCGACTAGGCCCGCCTCGTAGAGAGATGATGGGGCGGTGGGATTTAGGAATCAATTCGGATCGCTGTCGCCGGACCAACTAATGTCTTTTGAAATAGTTTCTTGGATCTCGCTTGCGAAAACTCTGGCTGTGTTCTTAAGCGAAAGACGAACGTTGTCAGACGCCGCGTCGTAGCTTCTCATCCATAGCACAGCGCCATCAGCCTCGCGCAATAACCGGACGGTTGCTCGCTGAACCCCGCCATAACTAGAGATGGTTCCGTCCAGCACATAGAGCGGCTGGCTCTGGAACTGCTTGTCGGGATCCTTGAGCAAGACCGTTAAGCCCCGATGGGCGACAAGGCGAAAAATCATTTCGTCTCTGAATGACCTGGAGGTCAGGCCGACGGGTGCAAGCGGGTCGGGCTGGTCAATGAAATCGCGAAGATAGACGGCAGCCCTACTGTCCACTGCCACGCCTGCCTTCCCTCCGGAACTAAAGTCGACCGTGGCTGCAAGCACGGCAAACCCGATAACAAGGAGCAGCATCCCGACTGGTGCACTGAACCGTATCCCGAAAGTGAAGGGCTTCCGATCCAGCTCTTTTGCCTTCGACAAAGGCTTAGGCTTCTTTATAAGGTCTGCAGCCGCGCGGTGAACCGGACGGGCGTCGGCGCTTGAACGCAATGTGAATAACGGTCGGTATCGCCCCTTTGGAATCGTGATTTCGATTGGGTCAGCCATACCGCGCAGGAGGTAGTACCTCTCTAGCGCTCTGCGGACCTTTGCTGCTTCCACGCGGACGCAAGGATCGTTCTGAGCATCGAAGCTGACGCTCCTACCGAAAACCTGCGTGGCGATTGTGAACGCCTTCAAGTAGCTCCCTCGGCCCGCTAAAGTCTCATTCACGACGAACGTTAAAAACGAGGTCCCGCGCTGGGGCAGCTGAAATTCACCGCTGCGCACAATCCGAGCAAGCTGCTCTTCGACTTGCAGAGGGGTCGGCAGCTTTGGGGAATCCACTTTTCCGTGCTCGTCAATCATAGGTCACCGCAAGCTTTCGAAACAGCCACCTTAACGAGTGGTAAACAAGCACCTTTTAAGTGACTGGAACAGCAAAATACGCTTGAAACGTTGCGTTGGGCCCGTATCGGACTTTTTTTGCTTATTGGATCGTGTAGCAGTGTTTCGGAAACATACGACATTCCACCAGTATCGCATGCTTTCCGCTTTGGGCATTCTCAGGAGGCGTCGATCACCGGCCGAACTCTGTGACATGGGCGATTTGGAAACAGCGCTTGCCGGAGGAAGTGTTATCGGGCGCAACTTTCGCACAAGTCGAACCTATGCACCGTCTCAGGGACGGAGATCCTCGACAGGCTCTAAGATCCGCAGCAGGGATATTCTGCGCACAGAATTACCCATTTTGCATCGACAACGCCTACCAGAGAGATGGAGGCGAAGAAAGGTCGATGATGGGGCGGTGGGTCGGCATCGTCACCGATTGTGCGCATCAATGGACAGTTGATGCATCCGGTGGACGGCCAATCTCAAATTCCGCCAGAAGTTCGATAGCCTCTTGGACCGCCGCTGACGATGCATCGCAAGTGCCATTCGCGATTTCGATACCATCTCGATGCAGCTTCTCGCTGAGCGCGTGCAAGGTCCGCCAGATGGGTTTACCCTCGTGGTTTGCAATGGAAGCGGACCAGTTAAGTCGCTTTGAGAGCGCGCTGAGTAGTGCTTCTCGTTGTTCGACACTCATGTCCGCAACAGCTTTCTCATTTGGCATTTTACGCTCCTCATAGCGGACGGGCGGCCCTAGCTGGCGTACATGAACAAAATCATCATACCGACAACAACGAGCAGTCCCGCAGTAACAACGCTCGTCTCAATCATGAAAACGACGATCTGCCTTGTCGAGAATCCAGGAAAAAGATATTTCATTCGCGTAGCTCCAATCCAAAAATTATTTTAATTGAGCATTTTACCACCGATTACGCTGCAATATTTTTTTAATTACGAATCTGGCATCAATTAAATTCACTCGCCAGTGCTGTCTACATGTGACCACGCTACTGTCGCCCGGCGGCAGTTTGGTTCCTGGGGACCGTTCCCGACTGCAATCCGAGCTTTATGAGGCCCGCAAAGTCGCTTTGCTTCGCGGGCCTCATCTGCATTCGGAGAGAAGGATGAACAGAATTGAACGCCTACTAAGAGACCAGATCACTGCGGATTTGAGATCTGGGAAAACGCCGCGCCAATCGCTTGACCGAGTAAATCTTCTATTGAACTGGCTAGCCGCCGGACCACTGACCAGTGAAGAAGAGACGCAAGTTAACGATCTCCTTGCGAAGCGCAGGCGGAGATGATGGGCGGTCAGGTGATTGCTTGAGGGTGATGGCCTATGGATTTCCCTGCATCAGCCGAATTGGTTCGCCATGAGCAGATATGTGTGAGCAAGTTCTAATGGCTCGGTGCGGCCCATTCCTGGAGGCCGACCTTCTGAGCGTATTGGAGCCTGCTTTGCACCCCTTAGCGGGCTCCTTCAAAAAAACGGGAACCATCCCCGCCGGCCAAGGTTCGACTTCTATGCAACCTCTTGTCTCATGCCGGATGATGTCGCTCTTACGCGGCCTTAACACACATGGCTTCGTCCCGATCCCGCTAGGCGTCGGCAGGAAGTCAGTGAACATCGCAATGTTCAACGGATGGATCCAAGTCGAGGATCGAAGCCTTAAACCTCGCTGCAAACTCACCCCAGCCGGTGATGCTTATCGGCGGGAATATGACCGCCATCGGTCCCAAAACGCGAGCTGATCCCGACGGGGCGCAATCATCTGGTTTGCGGGCGGTACTGGATCTGATAGAGCAGCGGATGGCAACCCATAGCTCAGGGGAAGAGCGCCAGTCGTTGTGCTGGAGGCCTCCGGTCGAGACGGAGTGGGTTCGCCACCCACCCGAAGATGATGGGGCGGTGGGGGTAGCCGGTCTACTCGTCGCCCCTCGTCGAGGTGTTCGACAAATCCAGTCTGCCGCCCTTTAGCGTTGCATACTGCGGAACTACCACAGAGCCTCCTGTTGAACTCGCTGGTGCAGCAGAGGATTTAAAGCAACATAAGGCCATCACTATCGGCGTTCCAATGTAGGGGATGAGACCTAACAGAACCCACCAGCCGCTGAAGTTCGCGTCGCGCAAACGTCGGACAGTAGCCGTCACGGACGCTGGTGTCTGAGCGATCAGATAGATCAAGGCTAACCACCCAAGCATGAGCGCTGGGCTGGCCGGAAAGAGCCCAAACAGGATATCCAGCGCGGTAAAAAACACCACCGCCAGCAAGTGACCGAGAAACGCCGTCCAGTAGCCCTTCCGGTCAAGCGTTCCAGCCAACTGGAAGCTTCTCGCCCACACATCTAAGTAATCCGCCATCTATCCCTCACAGTTGCCGGGTCGAGAGCAGTGTGGGGTAAATCGCGTCAGTCTGCAATTGATGATGGGGCGGTGGCGGAACACGTGCTTCGCGAACCGACAGAGTTTTACACGCCCAACCGTTGCCGGGCATCCTCGAAGTCAGCTGTCACGTGGAGATACTCATCCGGCTGAACCCTCAGATCTACACCGCTAAAATAGAGGATCGCGCCCCAAATTGCAGCTTTGTGAGCCTCCTCCATTCGAAGGAAACCTAGATCGCTCGCCTCCATTGCCCGGATGGCAAACGAGGCCACCTCCTCTCGGGCGGCGCCGTTGCCGCAGAGCAAATCGAACTTTTCGCTGATCTCGCTTAAAGTTATTTCCATGGAAACCCCATGCCTGATTGATACCCAAACGGAGGCGCGGCAGCAAGATGATGGGGCGGTGGGTCGGCATCGTCACCGATTGTGCGCATCAATGGACAGTTGATGCATCCGGTGGACGGCCAATCTCAAATTCCACCAGAAGTTCGATAGCCTCTTGGACCGCCGCTGACGATGCATCACAAGTGCCATTCGCGATCTCGATACCATCTCGATGCAGCCTCTCACTGAGCGCGTGCAAGGTCCGCCAGATGGGTTTACCCTCGTGGTTTGCAATGGAAGCGGACCAGTTGAGTCGCTTTGAGAGCGCGCTGAGTAGCGCTTCTCGTTGTTCGACACTCATGTCCGCAACATCTTTCTCATTTGACATTTTACGCTCCTCATAGCGGACGGGCGCCCTAGCTGGCGTACATGAACAAAATCATCATACCAACAACAACGAGCAGTCCCGCAGTAACAACGCTCGTCTCAATCATGAAAACGACCACCTGCCTGATAGAGAATCCAGGAAAAATATATTTCATTCGCATAACTCCAATCCGAAAATTATTTTAATTGAGCACCTTACCACCGATTACGCTGCAATATTATTTTAATTACAAATCTGGCATCAATTAAATTCACTCGCCAGTGCTGTCTATATGTGACCACGCTGTTGTTGCCCGGCGGTGGTTTGGTTCCTGGGGACCGTTCCCGACTGCAATCCGAGCTTTATGAGGCCCGCGAAGCAACGCGTCTTTGCGGGCCTCATCTGCATCAGGAGAGCAGAATAACAGAATTGATCGCCTACTTAGAGATCAGATCACTGCAGATTTGAAATCTGGCAAAACACCGCGCCAATCGCTCGACCGAATAAATCTTCTGCTGAACTGGTTGGCCGCCGGACCACTGACCCGTGAAGAGGAGACGCAAGTTAACGATCTCCTTGCGACGCGTGGGCGGCGATGATGGGGCGGTGGGGTCTAGCACCAACGTTGTATTGCCTAACAATCGGTAGCATGCTTACATGGCGTCGGCAGCACCGCAGTTGCCCGTCTTGCCCCATGGGCAGGCAACAGAGACCCGCCGGATCAACTCTCACGGCGGGTCTTTCTGTTTGTTGCCCCCATTTGGGTGCGGCGTCCAAGCATCAACCCAGTAAAAGTCTTCAGAGATGTTAACTTCATCCGATTGATATAGTTGACGCCAAGTTAATTTTAGGGATTCCCTACCATGCGGTGAATTAACTCTTCCCATGGGGGATACCATGAAACTCAGATATCTGGCGTTGGCTATTGCGATGGCAGTCTCCACGCCTGCACTTGCCACGCCCAACTCTAATCCAAACACGGTGCCACCCTACGGCACGCAAATCGGTGGTATCGGTGGGGAGGCTTTTATCAGCCCTGAAACCGGGCTTGTCTCCGAAAAAACTTATAACCTCAGCGCTGGATGGTACACTTTCGGCATCGCCGCGAGCGCTATGGAAGCAACTCTCGGCAGCTTCGCCGCAGTGCTCACCGACTCTACCGGACACACTATCTTCCAGAAGCTGCAGCTTTTCACGACTAGTGCCTCTCCGGTACTATTCGACGCTGTCAACAACTTCCATCTTGACGCCGGCGTCTACAAAATCACTCTCGCGGGTGGCTGGTCCTCTACTGTAGAAGGCTCCGGTGCTGCCGCCGCGATCTACAACGGCGTCGCACCAGTTCCCGGCCCGGAAGCCGGTGCAGGCCTTGGTGCACTCGCCCTCGGCGGCATGGCTCTCTACATGAAGCGCCGCCGCAAGGAAGAAGCTACGGCTGCTTAAACAAATCGTTGTGCGGTGACGATGAAGAGGCCCTGGTGACGGGGCCTCTTTCTATTTTGGATGATGGGGCGGTGGGGTGTTGCCCCCATTTGGGTGAAGCCTGCCTGCATCAGTCCAGTAATAGTCCGCCCGACGTTAACGTTAGCCGATTGGTATAGTTGACGTCACGTTAAACATAAGCAATTTCTCACCTGCGGTACGTACTCTAAACGCCTGGGGGCAAAATGAAAAACAAACTTATCATGGCGGCGATCGCCGCGACGCTGATGCTCGGCGGAATGCACACAGCAGTTCGGGCCGCTGCGCCCGTTGCGCAGGACGAATTTACCATCAACGGCGGATTTTTCCGAACAATCGGGTTCTATTTGAATCCCGGCTCGTACCAGTTGACGGTTTCGATCATCAACGATTTGACTTCACCATCCAGTTTTGCTTACGCCAGCGTACGGATCGCTCCTATCTGGGTTCTGGATGTTTTGGCCACCGCGTACACAGCCCCCGGACAAAAGCAAGCCTCAGTAAGTTCTAATATTTTTACAATCGACGAGTATAGATACTTCTCCTTCGACACCAGTTACGCTTCAGGCAACGAAAACACGATTGTGCGATCGACCATCATTGATGTGAATGCAGTAACCCCCGTTCCCGGTCCGGAAGCCGGCGCAGGCCTCGGCGCTCTCACCCTAGGCGGCATGGCTCTCTACATGAAGCGCCGTCGTAAGGAAGCGGCTTCGGCTGCTTAAGCAAATCGTTGTGCTGTGACGATGAAGAGGCTCCAATGACGGGGCCTCTTTTCATTTTGGATGATGGGGCGGTGGGGTCTAGGACAGATGCGTCGTGACAGCTTCGCCTACTTGCACGTAATTCAAGTCCCCGTCTTCAGCCTTCGGAACGAAGGTCTCATGGAACGTTCGGTTTGGCTGCCAGAATGCCTCCGCTGCTGACTCTGTTTTGTAGAAATCAAGCGGATCGAATGGATGGGCCAGCACCAATTTCGGCAGATCAGGATCACTCGCAAATAGCGGAAAGAACACAGCCGTAAGCTCTTTTTGTCTCGCTTCAGCCGCCTCCGCCAAAGTGACCAGAGCGGTTTCACAAAGATCACTTAGATCACCGACGAGTTGCGCCAGGTAGTTCGTTCGAGACCAGACATCCAAAATTGTGCCGCTGTCACCTTCGACCTTCAAAATGGCTTTTTCGGTCAGCCACTTTTCTCCATAGCGGCCCTCTCCTACATCGAAGTGCGCGAGAGATTTGTTCCTAAGCCTCACGACTTCTTTATGAGTTGCCGACTGCTCGGGGCTGTATCCTTTCGTAACCCCTATCTTAAATCGACCGTTCCCGTCCTCGATCGCCGCTCGGCAGTAATAGATCACGGCATGGGTCATCAGGGCCTGACCCACGGCTAAACGAGTGACGGCATCAGACTGCCCCATCGTGCGCAATGCTTCTAACGACACCAAGGCCGCTTCAATATCGGCATGGAAAGATCTAGCGGCAATATATCGACTGATTAGTTTGTTGAGTTCTTTAAATTTTGGATATTTTCGCAACTCGTTCTGCAAAGACGTTAAATCGAATGCGGCCCTCATATGTAATTCTCCCATCTCGCTGATAGAAGAATTGCCTAATCGCGGCCGTGTCCCTTCGTCAACACCAAAGGCCAGTGACACTTGGTGTTGACGAACATCGGAATGCTACGGGACGCAGCCAGCCGCCAGCAAACGGGGCACGAAGCGGTTTCGAAGGTTGATCGCGCCCTGCAGCGTCGGGTGCACAGCATCGTTGCTGATGTCCTCCGGCTGTAGGCCATCTTGCATATCAATGAACGTTACACCCTTCGCTAGAGCCCCGGCTTGCACCGCAGGGTTCTGGGGAAGCACAGTAAATGTGCCTGCTATGAAGCGCTTGGCGATCGGCGTTATATCCATAGCGGCGCCCACAGCCGCAGTGATAGCATCAAGCTGCGCCTGATTGCCGCCTGCATCGTTGCGCGATCCCGCGAAGACCGCCGCAGCGATGTTCGCTGTCGTGAGTGCCAACGGAAGACGGTCGCCACCAAAATGCGATATGGCAACGTCACCAGTCCCCGATTGAACCCATCTTGTGCCGCCTATGGCTGCATTGCAGCAATGATCAAAGCCGAGCATCGCAGCGGCGCCCTGCGGCCATGTTTCCAATGAACCTACGCCGTTGGCTCCGACCGTCAGGCTGTCGCCGACGCTGAGCAATACCTTGTCATTGCCAACCGGTCGGGCGGGAGGATAGGCCGCTTCCGTCTGGAAGTTGAGGATTTGGCAGGCGCCTTGAGTGATGATCTTGATGCGCCGAGGCCTGTTGTCAGGAAATTCCAGCATCAGGAAGCCGAGAGACCCGGAAACCATCGGTACGACTGTCTTGGCTGTGGAGATCCACTTGCCGTTGACGACGATCAGAAACTCGGGCGTAGCGCCTGACGGAACACACGACAGGGCGAAGAACTTAGAGCTGGTTACAGTCTCGACCTGCCAGTCCCACCGTCTGCCCTGCGATATGCCGCCCGGCATAACAGGCGCCTGCACACGGCTGTTAATCGCGGCAGGCACCATGCAACCATCCGGAACGCCCGGAAATCTGAACTTGGTATCACCTGCCATGTCCACATTCGTGGTGTTGTCGCCGATGCGTTTGAGCGTGTGCTGCGTCTGTGTAGCGAACACTGGAGACCCTGACGATCCGCCGTTGCTGGTGATGATCGGCTGATCTATCGCCGGGGCAATCGGGATAGCAAAGCCCCCACCGCCCTGTATCTGGGTGTGGACGAAGACAGACGGTTATGGGCGCCGGCGCAAAGGGGGTGACTGCCGCACCCGCCCGACATGACGACGGGATCGCAATTTTCCGGGTTCGACGCTCGCGGGTGTGCTCTACGTCCCGGTTTCCGCTTGAGAAGCTATCGAATATCCCGTTTAGCACACCGCCCCCGCATCAACCTTTTCGGTGCCGATGCCGTTCTGACCCAAGTCCTTGACACCATGTACTGTTTCATTGCCCGGCGCCTGGCAACGAGCGCAACCGGTACAACTGTGTCCTCGAAGCGGCGAGGCAGATCATATGCGAGCCACTCGGCAAGCGCATCGCGCTTTCGTCCGGTATCCATCAGCGCGACGCCGCGGCAGATTTCGGCAATTGATACGATGCTGATGAAAGTGCGGTCTTTATTCAGCCCGTGGAGCCAACTCAGGACGCGTTGATCGGGACGCGGCTTGGTAGCTTTCGATAGAACATTGGTATCGAGGAGAAGCCTCATAGGCGCAAGTCACGCGGCTCGTCTTTTTGTCTCTCGGTATCCAGATCGGCGCTGCGCAGAGGCGATGCCAATAGAAATTCCGCAAGCGATCCCCTGTGCGCGATCTTCTTCTGCCATTCGTCGGCAGAGACAACCACCACGCTCGGCTTCCCATTGCGAGTAATGGTTTGAGGCGCCAACTGCGCGCGCTTCATAACTTCCGAAAGCTTTGCTTTTGCGCCAGCAACGGTCCAGCTCATATCACCGCCTGCCCATGTCTGCATCGCCTCGCCTTTTTGATGACCATTACGGCCATTATGACTATCGCGTCCGAGCTGCTTTTCTGCAAGCGGTTGTGTCGTCCAAGCTGTATACCGACGCGACCGCCCGCTGATTGCGCGCCCTTCAGAAAACCATCAATGCTCCTGACGATGGGCTGCTAACGGGCGAGGGTGCGACCAGCTTGCGATTGACGGTGTCCACAAACACAGCTGGAGGCAACAGTCCGTCGATCACGGTCGCTTCGACATTGATAATCGCAATAAGCCCGAGCCAAGGGAGGACGTCTCGATCTAATGAAGGATCGGATAGCAAAGGCATTGATCCGATGGTTTGAAAACGGGGCTCATGCGATTTTGGAAAGTTTGACAGGCATTCCTTGCGCCTTAGGAATGAACAGGGTCGCTGAATGATCGGGTCCAATGGCAAAGCTCCTTTAATGCGTTAGAGGAGATGAACGGCTGCCACTCTTGACGGTCCGCCAATATGGCGCCGGACGCTTGCTCGTCTGGACGATTGATATCGGCCCGCACATTGCTGCCGTCGCAGTGGTATGGACACGATCGCGCATGGATAACATGGTCAAGGGGCTGGCGAACAAGCCGGTGCTAGGCTAGCCGTTCCCGGCAGATCGCTTCAACCAAGTCCTGCAGAACGTTAACTCGCTCAAGGAGCCAGCTGAGCTCGTCTGAGGTGATCTCGTAATTCGCGGAATATCGCGCCTCTACATATGCGCGCGACAGAAGCTCGAAGCGCCGCCGGGCGATGCGGGTGTCGCGTGGCCAGGCCTCGACAAGCCGAACATCTATATCCTCGGCCTGAGATCGCAGGTTTTTGATACGGTGCGACTTCGGACTGTAGAGGCTGAGCGTAAGCAGAAGGCAGTGATAGGCTCGCTCAGTTGCCTGGTGAAGCATGAACGCGCTGTCACGCAACTTTTCAGAGGTCAACCCAAACTCTGCGAACGCCAAAGCGTCTTTCGACAGATTGAACCACTGGTCAAAATGTCGCCGCGCCTCTTCGTGCTTCTCGGCTTCCGACAACAGCTTTGGCTGTGCGAGCGGATGGCCGGGCGCCTCATAAAGCACGCGTCCATCGCGTGCGATGTCGACAAAGAACGGCCGGCCGCGGGCGAGCTGATCATTGACATCGTGGAGCGCGTGAACGACTGGCAGCACCGGCGTCTTGATCCGATGAGCGATCTGTTCCTGGATCAGTCGTTCGTCGAGGGCAAGCCACAGGTCGTCCTCTTCGACAAAGCTCTGCTTGTTGACGACAATCAGCAGATCGTAGTCGGATCGGTAACCGCTCAGTCGATCCTCCATCCAGTCGCCGCGGGCATAGGATCCATAGAGGATCACTTTCAGGATCTTGGCTTCCGACTTCTTGGCCGACAGCTTGGTGGCACGAAAGCGCTCGGCTTCGAAGAAGATGATCTCCAGGACACGGGCGAGCTCGCGTCGCTTGTTCGCCGGCAGGTGATCGAGGGGATCAGTCAAGGTCAAAGCTGCATCGAAGCCTTCGCTGGGAATCGCATCATCCATCGTAATCTTTCAGCGCTGTTCCGCACCAATCCCTTCTACGCGCACAGAGAAGTAAATGCAACCACAGATTAAGGTTGGTACCTCAACCAGGTGTACTCGCAACACGCCCTCAACCCTTTGAATGGTTGCGACGCCGCATGGATCAGACCTGGTGACAGTGGCCGAAAGCCAGCATCATCGTGTGCGTACTCGTAATATATCTGACAAAGTGGAGGAGGTGAGTGTCGGTATTGCTTGGCTTGCATCGCAATGACGGCGTCAAATGCAAGCTCAATTTCCGCTGGTGGTGCAACACCAGCGGAAATCTTGAACAACCATATGTGTTGCAACACAAACGGATGTCTAACCGGGGGTCTCATTCCTTCGGCGATATCGTTGTTATCGTGATTCGCCCCGCCCGCTCAAGTATCTTCAATATCAGCGACTGGCAGTTGCAGCATCGTCCTGTTTTTGACAGTTCTCGCGGCCTTATTTTGCGTAACGATGATTTTTCGAAAGCCGACAGAAGACTTTGCGCCTGTCGGATTTATACCGGCCGATTTAAAAAGACCGGCATTTCGGCGCCCGCATTCCGTCTGGCGATGAACAGACGGGCGGTGTCAAGCGCCTCTCGTATCGTTACGTCCATGTCCAGATAGCGATAGGTGCCAAGCCGGCCAACGAAAGTCACCGCCTTTTCCTGCTCGGCGCGCGCAACGTATTTCGAAAGCTGCTCTTTGTCGCGAACAAGCCTGACGGGATAGTATGGAATGTCGCCGGGCCCACACTCTCGTGAAAACTCCCGGTAGCAGACTGACCCCTCATGCTGTTCCCAGGGAGAAAAATGCTTGTGCTCGGTAATCCGGGTAAAAGGCACCGCCGCGTCACCATAATTCATGACGGCACAACCTTGATAGTCGCCATTATGGGTGAAGCGTTGGAAGTCGAGCGTGCGATAAGCCAAGCGGCCGAGTTCAAAGTCGAAGTAACCGTCGAGCGCCCCGGAGTAAAAAATGTGCTGCGCAGAGCTGGCCTGCACTCGCTTGAATTGCGTTGAAAGCGTCACGGTTATGCCCGGATGGTCGAGAATCTTCGCGACCATGTCTGTGTAGCCAGTCTCCGGCATGCCTTGGTACTTGTGGAAGAAATAGTCGTCATCGTAGTTGAAGCGAACCGGCAGGCGCTTCAGGATGGAGGCTGGCAAGTCTCGTGGCGAGCAGCCCCATTGCTTTTGCGTATAGCCTTGAAAGAAGGCTTCATAGAGTTCCCTGCCCACAAACCGCAGGCCCTGATCTTCGAAGCTCTGGGGATCGGCAATCGATGTGTCGGCCTTTTCTTCAATGAAGGCGCGCGCCTCGTCCGGACGAAGTGTCTTGCCGAAGAACTGATTGATCGTGTGCAGATTAACCGGCAGGGAATAAACGCGCTCGCCTGTCGTTGCCTTGACCCGGTTCTTGTACGGCATGAATGTCTGGAAACCGTTGACATAGTCCCACACTTCCTTGTCATCGGTATGGAAGATGTGTGGTCCATAGACATGAACCATGACGCCGGTTTCTGCATCCCGGGCGGTGTGGCAGTTGCCAGCGATGTGGTCACGAGCGTCGATGATCTCGACGCTGTGGCCCGCCGAGGCTAGCTCGCGTCCGATCACCGCGCCGGACAGACCGGCACCAACGATAAGAATTCGGTCGTCTGCGGCCATTCAGAGTAGTCCTGTCCCTAGTTGTGTCATGCCGAGTGCGTTTACGTTGTCCTGCTATCCGGGCGGGTTCCGGCTATCGCCTCCGTCGCCAAATACCGATTGCGCTACTTGGATGGTCTACGCCAGAGCCTGTTGTCGTAGGGAATTGGCGCGTAATCGTGCCATTGTGCGAGCTTTTTGAGATAGCGGTTTCGGTAGCTCTCTTCGTCTTCGAATTCGATATTTTCCAGCACGACCTCGGCGCCGACCTCGTAGTAGATGTCGAGGTTGCTGAGATCGGGAACCGGGGTCTCACCACGCTCGCACTCGCCCTGCATCTGCCAGAACAGTTCTTCCAATCTCTTTGCCAGGCCCGGAATGTCGCGCAGCGTGCTGGTCTCGCGCTGCCGGGCGATCGATTTCCTGACCTTGAGGAGGCTGGTGCGGTCGCGCTCGAAGCCTATTGCACGGGCCACGTAGTCATCCGGTGAGCTGCAAAGCATCTCAGGTACACCTGCCGCGTTGACGATGCTGCCACAGAAGCGTGCAGCAAACGTCTTGCCGGGCATCGTAAGGACGGGCAGACCGGAGGTGATGGCATCGGCTGCTGTCGAGTGGGCCCCGTAAGGGAATGTATCGAGGAAAAGATCTGCGACACCGATACGGGCGATGTGCTCGGGGTTCGTTGCCTTCGGAGCGAAGATCAGGCGAGAAGACGATACGCCGCTGCGTTCTGCGACATCGCGCAGGCGCTGGTTTACGTCTTCATCTCCCGTCAGAAGCCAGAGGACACTACCCGGTGTCGCTGAAAGTATTGCCATCCACCGGGCGAAGCAGGGGGCGGTGATCTTCTGCATGCCATTGAAGCTCGCATAGACAAACGCGTCTTCCGGCAGGCCGACATCAGCACGGCTCGGTCGATCAGCAATCAGGCGCTTGCGATCGATCGGCTGATCGCAGGCGATACGCAGCACCTTTTCCGAATAGTAGATCTCGTTTTCCGGCGGGATCATATGCGCGTCAGATATCAGATACTGGTGAAACGGGCTCCCCATCGATCCGGGATAACCGCAAAAGCTGACAATGACTGGAGCTGGCCGATAGGCAAAGATCCTCGTGCGCGCATCCTTTGTGTAGCCGTTGACGTCGATGAGGATATCGATTTCGTCGGCAATAATCAGCGATGCGGCTGATGCATCATCGAGGCCATGAAGATCGCGCCAGGTGTGGACCGCCGCCTTGATTCGCGCCTGCGTGCTGTCTGTCTTGCGGACATTGCCGCAGTAGTAGGCGAAGATCTCGACGCTGTCCCTGTCATGGAGCTCGAGAACCTCGCAAAGGGCGAAACCAACCGCGTGGTCACGCAGGTCTGAGGACAGGTATCCGACGCGGAGGCGTTGACCTGTCCCGACTTTCTTTCTTGCCTGCTTGCGCGGGAACTTGCTGAGGTCCGGCCGGGTACCAATGACGGTCTTTCCGTAACGGTACGCTTTTGCCAGCTGGAACATCGGATCGTCAGCATAGCAGCTGAGCGTCAGCGATGAGACAGAATCGAGCATCTTGCGCATCGAAACGTGGCTTGAAGGCGCAAGGACGGGCCATTTGCACTGTTTCTGGCGCAGCGAAGCCCAGTGCTGACCGGCTTCCGGCAATTCCGGCTTGAGTTCAAAGGCCTGCAGCAAGGAGGCTTCCGCTTCAGGAAGCTTGCCGGCGACTTCCAGGACACGGCCGATGTTCTGAAGCACCATGTGCCTGTGGCCGATCGTCTCGGCGTCTAGCTGCTTGGTTGCCTCGGCATATTTCCACCATTGCTCGACCGCCGCGCCGATCTGACCGGAATCTTCAAGTGCTCGCCCAAGGTTGATATGGGCGGGTGCGAAATTTGGATCGATCCTTATGCATGTACGGAGAGCCTGGATGGCGCCAGCGCGGTCGCCGAGTTGCCCGAGAATGACGGCATAGTTGAAATAGGCAAGGTGGATTGTCGGATTGCTGTCGTTGAATGCGACCCAGGTCTTGTAAAGGTCGCTGGCCGCCTCCTTTTGACCTGCGGCAGCGAGCGTCTCTGCCACGCTCAAGAGGTCCATCAGACTTAGCTGCTGGCTGCGAGCAAGCTCAAGAGCGCTTGGAGTGGACGCTTCGGTCGAAGTAGGCGCGTGAGTGACTGTCATGGGATCCTGCGGCAAGGAGACAGAGGCTGGCACGAGACATCGCACCAGAGTTTGGCGTCCTGATTAGGCATGAAAACTTGCCTGTAGCTGGACCTGATGCGCCTGCAAAGCGAGCAATAATCCTGCTGCTAAAGCAAACTTCCCGGTACTCTAAGTACAAGGAAGATATTTTCTTGAGCATTGTTAGAGAAATAACATCGAGCCCGGAGACGGGCAGAATTCCTAACCGTACGAGCACGGCTCGTCGAAGAGAGGAACTTCTTTAGGGACGTGGGGCGCAGAGACATCCGTGTACTCAGCGCACAGGCTTAAATAGGGCCGGCGCCTTCGATTTAGCTGACCGCTTACTAATAGATTTCGCCATTCATATGCAATTTTATATCTGTTAAAACTTGGCACGAATAATCTTTAAAATTCTTCGGAGTATAATCACTTTTAACACAGCTTTAAGTGTTCGACTGGTATTGCGTCTCTGTCGCGAAAAGTCCCTGTTCCGATTCGCGCCAGCTAGCGTGGAAATTCGAGCCTTTCCTCGAATCGCATGATGCGTTTCCCGCGCAGGTTCACATGAGCCATGTTCCCCAATTCTGTCGCTTTTTGCTGAGGTCGGACTTCTGCCTGCAGTCCGCTTGCTGACGGTGAAAAGCGTGACCCGCTGCTATCCGGTATTAAGGACACGTTCATGACTTCGATTTTTTCCTCTCTATCTGCCGCGCAAATTTCAAAGCTAGCAACGAGCACGATCGCGAGCCTTCGCTCTGAAGACGTGAATGCAATGGGCAGCGCCCAGATCAAGGCGCTCAGCTCATCGCAGCTTGCCGCTCTCAGCACCGAGAACCTGGCACTTTTCACCTCCGACGACTTGAAGGCGCTCTCCGTTACCGCCGTCAAGGGCCTGACGATTTCCCAGATTGACGCTCTCGGCTCCGAACAAATCAGCAGCCTGTCGGCCGCCCAGGTGACATCTCTCTACACGAGCCAGGTCGCCGCACTTTCGACCGATCAGATCAAGGCGCTGACGTCTGACCAGATCGCCGGCCTTAGTGCCGCGCAGGTCGGCACCTTGAGCAGCGACGAACTTGCTCTATTCACCACCGATGAAATCGCATCGATCAGCGCCAAAGCCCTTGCAGGCCTCTCCTCCGACGCGCTCGTCAATCTTGGTACCGACCTTGCCGCGGCTCTGACGAAGACACAGATCGCCGGCATGACATCGGGTCAACTGAACGCGCTCTCGTCCGAAGCGCTGGCCACCTTCTCCTCCGACGAGATCAAGGCGATCAGCACGAAGGCTCTTGCTGGCCTCGACGTTTCCAAGCTCAGCACAGACGGCGTTGCAGCTCTGACGAAGGTACAGGTTGCAGCTCTCTCCTCGACGCAGTTCGCGGCCCTTTCGACCGAACAGATCCAGGCTCTCAATTCCGACCAGGTCGCGGGTCTCAGCGCTGCGCAGGTGGGTACGCTCAGCAGCGATGAACTGGCACTCTTCTCTACCGACGAGATCGCCTCGATCAGCGCCAAGGCAATTGCCGGCCTGACTGCCGGCGCGCTGACCAATCTCGGCACCGATCTGGCCTCGGCTCTGACGAAAACGCAGATCGCCGGCATGTCCTCGACCCAGCTTGGCGCGCTTTCGTCTGAAGCGCTGGCTACATTCTCCTCCGACGAGATCAAGGCGATCAGCACAAAGGCGCTGGCCGGCCTCGATGTCACCAAACTCAACACCGAAAGCGTTGCTGCCCTGACCAAGGTTCAGGTTGCAGCTCTCTCCTCGACACAGTTTGCGGCGCTCTCGACCGAACAGATCGAGGCTTTGAACTCCGAGCAGATTGGCGCCCTCAGCTCGGCCCAGGTCGCGACGCTCAGCAGCGATGAGATTGCTCTGTTCTCGACAGATGAGATTGCAGCGATCAGCACCAAGGCACTCGCTGGTCTTTCCGCATCCGCTCTGACGAACCTCGGAACGGAAAATGCCGCTGCCCTGACCAAGACCCAGATCGCCGGCCTGTCCTCGACGCAGCTCGACGCTTTGTCCTCGGACGAACTTGCCACCTTCTCGTCGGACGAAATCAAGGCGATCAGCACCAAGGCACTTGCTGGCCTCGATGTCACCAAGCTCAATACTGAAAGCGTTGCGGCACTGACGAAGGTTCAGGTCGCAGGTCTCTCCTCTACGCAGTTCGCCGCGCTCTCGACGGACCAGATCAAGGCCCTGAACTCCGAACAGATCAGCGCCCTGAGCTCTGCTCAGGTCGCAACACTCAGCAGCGATGAGATCGCCCTCTTCTCGACGGATGAGATTGCAGCGATCAGCACCAAGGCACTTGCCGGCCTGACCGCAGGCGCTCTGACGAACCTTGGTACGGAAAACGCCGCGGCTCTTACGAAGACGCAGATTGCAAACCTTTCCTCTACGCAGCTGAACGCCCTGTCGTCGGACGAACTTGCGACCTTCTCGTCTGACGAGATCAAGGCGATCAACACCAAGGCCGTCGCTGGTCTCGACGTGACAAAGCTCAATACCGAGAGCGTTGCCTCCTTGACCAAGCTTCAGGTTGCAAGTCTGTCCTCGACCCAGTTTGCGGCGTTGTCGACGGACCAGATCGAAGCCCTGAACTCCGAACAGGTCGGCTCTTTGACTGCCGCCCAAGTCGCGACGCTCAGCAGCGACGAAATCGTGCTCTTCTCGGTCGATGAGCTTTCCGGCATCAGCGTCAAGGCGCTCGCCAGCCTGTCGACGGACGCGATCGCGAACCTCGGCACGGAACTCGCCTCGGCCCTGACCAAGACGCAGATTGCAAGCTTCTCTTCGACCCAGCTCGGTGCGCTGTCGTCCGATGAGCTCGCAACCTTCTCCACGGACGAGATCAAGGCGATCAGCACCAAGGCGCTCGCCGGCCTCGATGTCACCAAGCTTAACACCGAAGCCGTTGCCGCGCTTACCAAGACGCAGATCGCCGCGCTTTCCTCGACCCAGTTCGCCGCCCTGTCGACCGAACAGATCGAGGCTCTCAACTCCGAGCAGATTGCAGCTCTCAGCGCCGCCCAGGTTGCGACGCTGAGCAGCGACGAAGTCGCACTCTTCTCGACTGATGAGATCGCTGCCATCAGCGCCAAGGGCCTTGCCGGTCTTACCTCGGAAGCCCTCACGAACCTTGGCACGGAACATGCTGCAGCTCTCACGAAGACGCAGATCGCAGGCATGTCCTCAACGCAGCTCAATGCGCTGTCGTCCGATGAGCTAGCGACCTTCTCCTCTGATGAGATCAAGGCAATCAGCACCAAGGCACTTGCCGGTCTCGATGTGACCAAGCTCAGCACCGATAGCGTTGCAGCTCTGACCAAGGCACAGGTTTCGTCCCTGACCTCGACCCAGTTCGCCGCACTGTCGACAGACCAGATCAAGGCGCTCACCTCTGACCAGATCGCCGGCCTCAGTTCTGCGCAGGTTGGAACGCTGAGCAGCGACGAGATCGTCCTCTTCTCGATGGACGAAATCTCCGGCATCAGCGTCTCGGCGCTCGCTGGTCTTTCGACCGACGCCATCGCAAACCTCGGTACTGACCTTGCTTCGGCTCTGACGAAGACGCAGATCGCCAGCCTCTCCTCGACGCAGCTTGGCGCGCTGACGTCGGATGAACTTGCGACCTTCTCGACCGACGAGATCAAGGCGATCAGCACAAAGGCGCTCGCAGGCCTCGATGTGACCAGGCTCAACACTGAAGGTGTCGCGGCTCTCACCACGACGCAGGTTGCAGCTCTGTCCACGACCCAGTTCGCTGCCATGTCGACGGACCAGATCAAGGCCCTTTCGTCTGACCAGATCGCCGCCCTCAGCTCCGCTCAGGTTGGAACACTGACGAGCGACGAAGTCGCTCTCTTCTCGACGGATGAGATCGCTGCGATCAGTGCAAAGGCAATTGCCGGCCTTTCGACCGATGTGCTTGCAAACCTTGGTACGGAAAATGCTGAAGCCCTGAACAAGACGCAGATCGCAGGCCTGTCTTCGACCCAGCTCAATGCGCTGACCTCCGACGAGCTTGCCACGTTCTCGTCCGACGAGATCAAGGCAATTAGCACTAAGGCGCTTGCCGAACTCGATATGACCAAACTGAACACCGAGAGCGTTGCAGCGCTCAACCGGGCTCAGGTTGCAGCACTTTCCTCGACGCAGTTCGCAGCGCTCTCGACCGAGCAGATCGAAGCGCTGAACTCCGACCAGATCGCGGGAATGACTGCGGCCCAACTCGGAACGCTGAGCAGCGACGAACTCATCCTCTTCTCGACGGATGAGATCGCCGGCATCAGCGCGAAGGCAATCAGCGGTCTGTCGAGCGAAGCGATCGCGGGTCTCGACAGCACGCATCTCGACGCGTTCACCTCGCAGCAGATCCAGGCATTCGACGCCGGTCAGGTCGGTGCAGTCATCAGCGCTTACAACAACGTATAAGCGATAGCTGCCAACAAGCAGCTCGAAATAGAACGGCGCGGCTAGACCGCGCCGTTACTTTGCCGGATTGTGGACAGATAACGAATCACTAAGGCCACACCGTCCATCATGGCAAAAATCTCCATCGTCATTCCTGCCTATAATATTGCGAGCCTAATCGGCCAGACGCTTGAGAGCGTGGTCCGAAACAAAGCCGACATGGACATCATCGTCGTTGACGATGCGTCAACGGACAATACCTGCGAAGTCGTCGAGCAATACATGCAGGTCCATCAGAACATCAGGCTGCTTCGAAGCGAAACCAATACCGGCCCCGGGGTCGCCCGCAACAGGGCGCTCGCGCTTGTTGATAGCGAATATTGCCTGTTCCATGATGCCGACGACCTTCTTGGCGAAGATGCCATCAATACAGTGCTGCCGCTGATGGACAGCTCCGGTGTGGATGTCGCTGCCTTCAGATACAGCGTCCTCAGAACGGCCGACGAAATCCCCGGAGAGATGCCGCCCGTCGACAAGAACATATGGGATGGGGTGCTCGGCGATCGCGAGAGCGCCATCATCGAGCTCGATGAAGCCGCACAGTTCCTGGTGACCATCAACTATCCCTGGAACAAGATCATAAGGACGTCCTTCATCCGGTCGACGAACTGGCAATTTTCGACGGCGCGCATTAACGAGGACATCCTGCCGCATTGGGCTGCCTATATGAATGCCGGCAGGTTCCTGGCGATCAATACCAGCCTCACCACGCACCGCCTCGTTCCCGGCCGTGAGCAGCATACCAACACGTTTGACGAGCGCCGCCTCGAAATGTTCAAGGCACTTGAGGATGCCGAGAAGCTGTTTGCCGAAAACCGGCTCTTCCGGGCGAAATACTATCCTGTGTTTGTCATTTTCAAAGCGGGCCTGCTCGAATGGGTCAACCGGCAGATCAGGCAGGACCTGCGTAGCCTGTTCCGTGAATATGCGTCATATTCCTACCGCCACTTTACGGACGAAGATTTCGACAGGGTCTATCGCATTAATCCGGGGATTGCGCTTGGGAGCTATAGAACAAAACACTCTCACAGGTAGGTTTCGATCGCTTCAGGCCGATAGAGTACTGTAAAGACTTTTTGTGGCGGCCTAAACTACCGAGACGGGTAGGCACTGACGGCTTCCGGTTCTCCGCTCAAGAAGCTTTCGCACATCCCGATCATCACGCCGCCGGGCATCGACCTTTTCGGTGCCGATGCCGTCATGACCCGTGTCCTTGAAATAATGTTCAACGAGGTTCTGTTTCATTGCCTGGCGTTCGGGAACGAGCGCATGATGCAGAACGTGTCAAGAATCGAGGAGGATTCGCGATATGAGCGTGATTGAGTACTGATTATTTTTGGGAAGACCGACGCTAACTGACACGTTGACTGCAAAACCGGACGAAAAGCAGCAAGATGGACCCACATCAGCCGGCCCAAGCGGTGATTGCCGGCAAGAACTGACCGAGTTGCGTGGCGGCGGACCTGGAAGCCAAGGGTTGATCACGGCAGCCGCTGTTGGTCGGCTCGAACGATGTCAGGAGGACCTTTCCTTTGAAGGACGAGCGTCTCGTTTTGTCGTCGACAACACGAGTGTGATCACTCGGACCACGGATCAAGAATGTCGATTCCAAAGCCTTCAAAATCTTTGGTATTGCGTGTCGCAAGGGTCAATTGGTGAGCGACCGCGGTGGCAGCAATCAGGCCATCCATGGATGTAAGCCGGCGGCCACTTCTCTTGGCGAGAGCCATGAGGTCGCCCCAGGCCAAGGCGACAGGCGCTTCCACCGGTATAACTCTATTCTCGAAGCGCCGAGGCAGATCATGTGTGAGCCACTCGGCAAGTGCCTCGCGCTTTCGTCCGCCATCCATCAGCGCGACGCCACGGCGGATTTCGGCAATCGACACGATGCTGATGAATGTGCGGTCTTCATCCAGCCCGTGGAGCCAACTCAGGACGCGTTCATCGGGACGTGGTTTTGTAACTTCCGATAGAACGTTTGTATCGAGGAGAAGCCTCATAGGGGCAAGTGACGCGGCTCGTCGTTTTGTCTCTCAGTATCCAGGTCGGCGCTGCGCAGAGGCGATGCCAACAGAAATTCCGCAAGCGATCCCCTGCGCGCGATCTTCTTTTGCCATTCTTCTGCAGAAACAACCACCACGCTCGGCTTCCCATTCCTGGTAATGGTTTGAGGCGCCAACTGCGCGCGCTCCATCACTTCCGAAAGCTTTGCTTTTGCGCCAGCGACCGTCCAACTCAAATCATCGTGTGCTGATGTCTGCATCACCTCACCTCTTTTATAACCATGATGACTATCAAAACTATAGTGTGCGAACCGCGTTTCTGCAAGCAGGATGTGTCATCCGGGCCAGAGTAGTGTGCGCGTCGGGAGCGAATGAAAGGGCCGCAAAGCAGGCCGTGTGGAATCGACAGTGAGCTTATCGCCAACCGTTTTGCCTTAATGTTTGGGAGCGGCCCGAAATAACTCGCTGCGTGGCAGGTGAGGTTGAAGACATCGACATTTTCTTGGCCTGGCCGGCATCTGAAGTATTCAAGGTTTCGTCCGTGATTGTGGACGGGCAACCCCTGTAAACCTGGTTATGATTGGCCAAGGCCGTGCTCGCGGTGCTGCTGTCCAGGAACATGGGGCCAAAAAGCCGAACAGCATGGTTATCAAGAATCTCGATCTTGTTTGGCGTAAGAGACTATATATCCTACGCTAACGCGTCGATCATTTCCGGGATTTTGCCGCCGCGTGCAAGCATCGACCATTCCTTGTCGAACCTGTCCGAAAAAAACGGCTAGCCAAGGATCTTGCGCTTTTCCTTCTCGTACTCCTCGCCACTGATGGCACCGCTGTCCTTGAGTTTTGCGAGCTTTTCCAGAACTTCGATCGAGTTGAAGGACATGGCGCCGTCCGAACTAGCCACCGGCGCGGTCTGATCGCTTCCAGCGGTGCAATACCAGACGATCAGCACAATGCTGCCGATCGGGAACAGATAGGACAGAAGCTGGTGCCAACCGCTGCGGTTAAGGTCGTGAAGGCGCCTTGCCGAGAGGGCGATGCCTGGCAGAAGCACGCCAAGACCGAAGAGGCCGGAAAGCGCCTCGGTCGGATCGACCAGGTTGAGCAACACGGAGACGAGCACCAGGAACAGGAACGAAAACCAGAATTCCGAGCGGCTCGCCCGGCCATCAAACTGCGCATATTTTCTGAAGAAGGTCGAGATTGCCTGCCCGAAGCTAAGGGCCGGAGGTGCTTCACCGAAGCGGTTGGGTCCAGACGGCGGACTCCTGAAGACAAAGAACAGCGGCAGGCCGATCACAACCAGGACAATCAGCCAATGCCAAAGTGAGAAACTTCCCATGTTATTACCCCTCAAACCGATCCGATAAATCGCCTTCCCCAGGAAGATTTGTAGGTCGACGCAAAGTTGCGTGTCAATATTTCCCAACGAATATCAATATCGTCTGACCTAAATACAGTGAAACATATAAAGACTTCCACGGATATACGCAATTTCTGGCCGAATTGATTAGTTCATGATGATTGTTTGCTCTCGCATCCCATGCTTGGATTGCGCGGGGGACATCATCTTGGCGCATGGGCAATGAAATTACGGAGTCGTTCGAAGCTCGTATTCATCATCGTGATCATTTGTGCACGATGCTGCGTGCAGGCAAATCCGCACAGTCCGCAGACCAGTCCTTCCTCGGTATTGGCGACCCGGCGCTGGATGGAGACCCCGATACGGAACGCCGCGCGCCTAAGCTTTCGAACATGATCGCCCTTAGGGGCGGCGCGGATGTCGCGGACATCCGTGCTCTACCGCGGCTACCCGAGACCGCCGACGAGTTGCGCGCCCTCCAGAAGACCTTCAATGCGCCTGACGGTGCGTTGATGATGGGTGAGGACGCGACGGAAGCGGCATTGAAGGCGAAGGACGTGTCGGGCTTCAGGACGTTGGCATTTGCGACGCATGGCCTGCTTGCAGGCGAGATCAGCGGGCAGGAAGAGCCGGGTCTCGTCATGACGCCGCCAAAAGAGGCCACGGCAATTGACGATGGCTATCTTTCGGCAAGCGATGTGGCGGGCTTGAACCTCAATGCCGACGTCGTGCTGCTCTCGGCCTGCAACACCGCGGCTCCAGAGGAGGTCGGAGCCGAGGGGCTGTCGGGTCTCGCTAAAGCGTTCTTCTTTGCCGGCGCCAGAAATCTCGTCGTCTCGCACTGGGCGGTCGATTCCGTTGCGACGGCTAAGCTCACATCCGCGATTTTCGAAGACAAGGCGAAGGGCGAAAACATGCCCTATGCCTACGCGCTGAGAGAGGCGATGCGTGAGATCAGGCAAGAGGAAGGGGGTAAGTACGCCCATCCGCTCTACTGGGGAGCTTTCGAGGTTGTTGGCGCCGACTGAGAACGCCGGTCTTTCCTTTCAATGCTGTTTTAGGCGCGCAGGCATCAAGATGCCGAGCGATCATAGCGGCTTCTTGTCCAGGCCCTTCCCCTTCTTCATCAACACGCCGGTATCCGGCCCGAACTGGGCATAAATCGGCATGATGATCGCTCCGAGCGCCGAGCCGCGAGCACCAAGCGCGTCCGACGGACTTGCATCAGGAAGGGACAGACTTGAAGACGACGAACCGATCCCTCCCTCACCAACGACATTCCTTATCGAGAGAAACACGACAAGCCAGGGTGAATTCTTACAAGCAGTCGATCTCCGAACTAGGGGGTCGAAGCGCCCAACCAAGCGGTTATGAGCAGCCTCAAGCTGTCATCGATCGACGACGCTTCTATGTAGCGCTTCATGAGCGGCGCGGAACGTAGCCTGCAGGGACTTTTGATCATCAAGCCCTTCGAGGGCGTAGTTGTTGAGAAACTGTCGTCCGGCAAATAACTTGCGGTCTACGTCGCTCAGGTTCGCTTCGTCGCAAACCGCTTGCCAGAGTTCGGCGATGGTCGCGACCTGGTGTTCGATCATTGCCGCCGCTTCCGCTTCTTTCAAATGATAGTCAGGGGCGGCCGCGAGCAAAGCGGCGAGCGTGCTTGCGCGGCTGTCGCCTTTGATCAGCATAGCCTGCGCGGCTTCTCCGCCCGTGCGGCCCTGCGGACAAATGTCATAGGCGGGCGTCAGTGTCAGCATCTTCCCATCCCAGAATGCGGCATGGTTGCGAGCATGGTCGTCGGTATTTCCGCAGAGTATGTTAAAGCAAATTCGACCGTAGAGCTCCTTGAGCGTGTCTTTCGGGTCCGTGAAGCGATGACGAACGAGTTCAGCCAGATCTTCATACGAGGCGTAGCGGGCCATCATCTCATCAAGGCCAAGCATGGTCAGCGCCGAAACCATGGCATGTCTCGTCCAGCCATTCTCTGTGTACGTACGGTCGAAGCGTTCTATGAGTAGCACATCCTTATGGGCCGCACGTGTCATCGATACCGTAGCAACATTGAGCCCGCAGCCGCTTGCCAGCTTCATTGCGACAAACTCGGCCTTGACGACGCTGTAGGTGTCGTTGGCTGCCGAAAATTTGGCTATGAATTTGCGCGCGCCGTCGTCAATCTGTGCCTTGGGGCGCGCGCCACCAATTGATGTGCCGTGATTGAGAGCCTGGTCCAGCGCCGGGGTCAGGGGAGCTCCTTTCTCGATCAGCGCTGCTGCCTGCAGGAGCTCCTCAAGCGATGCTTGCGCGGCATGGCGGGGCACATATTCTGTGGCGGATGCCTGAAAATCGAGGGCTCCGATCCGGTCAGAACCCGACTGCAGCAGGAAAGTCAGTTCGCTGATATTGGGTACGCTGGCGGCGTCGGGCTTCCTGCCAGTCAGCCTATTGATGATGACGCGGCGGCCCCAGGCATCGGGCGAACCATCGCGTATGCAGCTTGCCATCGGTAAGCCGTCGACAGGTGCGATGACGCCCCTCCTAAGCGGGAGTTCAGGCTCATAGATGGCAATGGCGCTGTTGCGGCCGCGGTAGCTAGCGCCGTAGGTAAAAAAAAGACGTTCGCCATCCTGGTCAAGGCGGCCGGCCACCACCGGCTCGGTCGCTCCTGGCAGCCAAATCCAGACGAAGGCTTCTGTAGCATCCAACCTAGAAGTCATCATCGACCGCTCTCACTGTGTGACGGACACTCTTAGGCAGCAAGGCCAGTTTTTCGTCGAGGCGGACATTGTTCATCTGGAGGCTAGGTTCATCATAGTCGAACAGGCGCACACCGACGATTGAGGCAACTTCAAAGACGATGCCAATCTCGGGGCCTGCCGAGCCTTTTTCGATGCTTGAAAGTGTGGTGCGGCTGATGCCAGCGCGGTCCGCCAATTCTTGTGCGGTCAGGCCGCGTTCGGCACGGCCAACACGTATAAGCTTGCCGAGCATAGCCAGCGCCTGATGCGTAATCCTGGAGTAGCTTCTTTGACGTGGCAATTTTAAAGGGCCTTGTTCACTTGAATGGACGTGAAGAACTCTTGTGTCCATGATTACGTACATCTTGCCATAACGGTTGGGATCGGTCAACTTCGGTTCATTCAATTGATCGCATAATGGCTTTACGTCCAGAATTTTGGGCACGATGGTGCACCAGGACTGTCAATCGGCTCGCAATGTTGACCCCTTATCGGCGTCCAATATTCACCCCCTGTAGGCGATCAGCGCTTGGCCTGCCCGGCGCTGGCCGGGGTTGCAAAGGGAAGGCCAAGGACGGGTGATGGGTATCTTCGGCTTTAGATCCCATGAGGAGTGAACAGCGGCCGCCGCTCTGGCAGAGTGAGGTTGCATCAAAACACTCGCTCAGGAGGAGCAGTTTATGGAACCTGCATCCATTCATCCGACCGCTGTCCGCATTGATCTTGGCGCAATTTTTGTATCATTGGAACTGAGCCGATCGACCTGGTTGATCACTTCGTTGTCGCCGGGCAGTGGCGAGAAGATGTCGAAGCACGTAGTGGCCGGTGGCAATATAGCCGAGCTACTGGATCGATTTGAGCAGCTACAACAAAAGGCGCGGTTGAGAACAGGGAAGTTATTTCCCATCGTGACGATCCAAGAGGCAGGATTGGACGGCTTCTGGATACACCGCGTGCTGGAGAGTTACGGCATCGAGAGTTACGTCGTCGACGCAGCTTCGATCGCGACTTCCCGTCGACGTCGGCGTGCCAAGACCGACAAGATCGATGGAGAGGCTCTGACGCGCACATTGCTTGCGTTCAAGCGCGGCGAGCCTCGCGTCTGTGCGATGGTCAGAGCGCCAGATCCGAAGGACGAAGATCGGCGTCGGATTTGCAGGGAACGTAAAGTTTTGATTGCTGAGCGGGTCAGGCATGTCAATCGCGTGAAGGGGCTACTCTTCGCTCAAGGCGTCAGCGGCTATCAACCGCTCCGTAAGGATCGCCGTCAGCGGCTAGAGGAACTCCAGACCGGAGATGGGCGCGAGTTACCGAAACACCTGAAGGCTCAAATCAATCGCGAACTCGACCGTCTCGAGTTGCTGCTAGAGCAGATCGCTGCAGTGGAGAGCGAGCGTAATGCTCTCCTATCGATGGACGAGCAGCCAGCGGTTGAGGCAACCTCGCCCGCAGCGATGCTGCTGTCCTTGAAGGGCGTTGGCGCTGAATTTGCCGCCGTTCTTTGGACCGAAGCCCTGTCCCGGCATTTTGATAATCGGCGGCAGATTGCCGCCTATGCAGGTTTGACACCAACCCCATGGATGAGCGGGACCATCGACCACGAACAGGGTGTCTCAAAGGCAGGAAACCCTCGGCTGCGCACCACGATGATCCAACTGTCTTGGTTGTGGCTACGCAATCAGCCAGCATCAGCGCTTAGCCGTTGGTTTGTGGATCGGGTTCAGTCGAATGGTGGACGCTTAAAGAAAGCCGCGATAGTGGCCCTGGCGCGCAAACTCCTTATCGCGCTGTGGAAGTTTGTCACTGCGGGTGTTGTCATCGAGGGGGCTGTCATGAAGACCGCCTGACGACCCCAAAAGATTGCCGAATACACAAATCTTCCAGGACTGATCACTCCTGGCGGATCCAGGTGAGCGAACCGCCTCAAAGTCGGGCTTTAAATGCCGCGCTTTAGATTGGTCCCGTTCTCCTGAGCCTTGCCGCTACGCAAGCGGGATAATGGTGCTGCCGGGCAAAACGGCGACCGTATGTGAGTTTGAACCGGTAACGGCAACGTGCCGCGTCATGCAAGGTGGCTCAGACCATGGGTTCGATACAAAATCGAAGGGGCAAGCTATGAAACTATGATTGAACTTGACGGCGAAATCCTCATGTGAGCTTTGAGAGCGGTTTCTAAAGCGCCATGACTCGTTTCCGGTTTCCACGATCTCACAGTTGTGGGTCAGACGGTCGAGGAGAGCCGTCGTCATCTTCGCATCGCCAAACACCGACGGCCGGGGCGGCTAACCGGGACAATGTGGTTGGTGTCAATGTAGGTTCTTGAATGCGTCTGGTAGCTCGGCCAACGGAGCACTATTGCGAAGAGCGCCTGGTTTGCGCTGTACGACAGCCAGATAGTGCCGCCAGTCGTAGATAGTCTGTCGCGGGCGGTCATGGGAACGATCGATGACGGCGATTAGCAAAAGAGGCCGCGACGCTGTAGCGGTTTCGCTTAAGATGCATGAGGCACTCGTCGGCGTGACATGCTTTGTATATTCGACAATGCCATCGAACGGCCTGCAAACAGGCATGAGAGCCAGAGCCTCCTCAGCCCAGATGTCGGCAATGGTGCCGCGTACCTGACCATGTGGTGTCTTTGCCCAGAACTCCTTGCGCCGAAGCTCAAGCCAACGCAACGAAAGTTAGCTGATTTCCACGAGCGGCTAAGAACGCTCGCGGCGGCCATCCATCGCGACGAGACTGATCTACCAATTCACAAACTTTGTCATTGAAGGCTCTAGCGCCTGGGTATCATAGCGGTTATGAGCAGCTTTCAGCTGTCACTGTTCGACCCCGCTTCTATGTAGCGCGCCCGACGGCCTCAATTTTGCTCGCTACGCGTGGCGAATACTGGGAAGCGGCGCGGGAGTTTGATTGACAGCTGGTTGACGGACGCGCGCAGGATCACGTTGTCACTGCGAGCTTGTATCACCTTTCGACGGGGCGCATGGGTCTACCGAAACATAGTTTCCGCCAACCGCACTGATGCGGCCGGCAAGATGGACGCGCTCGCCGGCGCGGGCCGTCCACGGGGTTTCAGTAATACAGAGGATACGGATCTTGCCCTTGCAACCTGCCAGAATTGGCGGAATGGCATTAGCGACGATCTGAACCACATCCATTTCGCCCTCGATCAGGGGAGCTGTTTCGGCTAGGCTCGCATCGCGAACCAACAGCTGCGCAGTCTTGCAATCCAGCTGGATCGGTGCTGCAACACCTACGTCTTCGGCACGAACCTGGTACGGTAAGGCTGCCAACGCCGTAAGAATCATTCTCATTGCCTGCTTCATATTTCCCCCCTGCCGTTTTCTTGCGGACAATGAAATCGCGCAGGCTCGTTGGGTCAACCACCACCTTTCGGTCAGGTTTAAGTTGGGTGCGGAGCCCTCTTCAGATTTCCCCGACCATGAACCGAGAGGCGTTGATTAATTAGAAACCCAATCTCGCCGCCCTCAATGCAGGCGGTGCCATCGGCATCAATCTCAGCAAATTCCATTTCGCGCTTCACCTGCCGCCCAGGAAATGCTGGCACGATCGGGGAGGCGCGTCGCCACGCTCTCCCCTCGGAGTATGTCAGGCTGAGACCGACATGCTGTCAGCCTTGTTCGTGCGGCGACGCTTGGCCCACGCCGCCATGCTGCCGAGAGCTACTGCGCCTAGCCCGGCACCTGCTTCGGGTCCCGGGACAGCCGTCGGAACGGCCGTATAGCTTGCGTATCCACCCGTATAAATAAACGAGGCGACAAACTCAGAGCCCGTTTGTCCCGTCGAGTACGACCAGAGAAGTGTTACGTCGGGAATGTCGAGAAACTTTTCGCGCGGCCTGTCGAGGATGGTCGTCGTCCAATTGTTTTCGCCCGCGACTTGGTTGAACACAGTCGTCCAGCTGGAGAGCCAAGACGAATAAATCGTCTCCAGATTGCTTTCATCCATGCTTACAATCTGTGTGGCCGCGGTCGGAAACGATGCCGCGCCAACGGACGCAGCTCCCGTCATAACGATCGATGCAGCGAGCATCAAACTCTTGATTTTCATAGACTTAACCCCTCACAACCAGTTATATTAACAGATCGGAAATGACACGTCCGAGATAGCGAGTCCATACGCAAGGTGATCTTTTTGAATTACTAACCAGCGGCAGATATTCAATCAATTGAAGCAGTCATATGCATAGCGCAATTTTATATATAGAAATTCTCATCGCGGCCCGGTGGCACTGCGCCTTGGATTAAAGCCTCGCAGGTTTGTCGCCGCCCGTAGCGGGGAAGTGTATTGAGGAAGGTTTCTGTATCCGGGAAGAGTAGTTGCCGGAACGACGTCGGTTTTCGCGCCGGCGCCAAACAGCATGCCGCAGGCCACCGCAAGATGATCCTGGGAGGCGATATCACTTTCAAGCCTTAGATGCGACCGCCGACATATGTGAGCACGGGTTGCCCCCAACCGTTTCCTCGCGAACAAGTCTCAGCTTCCGATTGGAAAGTCGGCGATCGCCGGCGAGCCAGGTGCCGCCGACCTTTCGTTGGCGTCGAAACTGCCGGATCGCGGTCACTGCATCACGTTGGGTCTTCGTCAGCTTCACCTCGAGTGATATTTTGCCTGCGGCTTTCATGTTTGCCTTCTCAGGCTGGTCTGTATGAGGTGCCAGGCTGCAATTCGCCTGGCGGCCCTATCAGCAAGCTTCCGGTTATCTCCTTATTCGTTCAGGATAGCCTGCGCCTCCTCGACCGAGATCCTGTGCTTTCTCGCATCATAGGGTTTGTCCGACGCAGATGCGCCTATGGCGTGAGCCATGATCGTCTCTAGTGTTCCAGTGAGGCAGCGCTATCGAGGTCTCTGCAGAGACGGCTGCTTGAAGCCTACATGGCCATTCCACGTTTGGAATTCCATCGGCGGGGCCAATGCGAGCTTCATCATAGCCGAACGGGGAGATTTGACGACTCGTGGCCTCTGATCCCTCCGGAAACACTTCGAACGTCGGTGCACTGTATTTTCAGCATATCCGCTTGTCCGCCTGAGTAAGTAATAAAAGAGGCCCCGTTTCCGAAGCCTCTCATCGTCATCGCATAACAATCTGCTTAAGCAGCCGCAGGTTCTTCCTTGCGGCGGCGCTTCATGTAGAGGGCCATGCCGCCGAGGGCGAATGCGCCAAGACCAGCGCCCGCTTCCGGGCCAGGAACTGCCTGCACCTCGAACGATGCGAGAGTAATCTGGTATGAGTCTTGGCTGCTACCCTGGGCCTGAGCTTGCCGCGTGCATGCGGTGTTGTTGCAGGCGATAGCGCTGTAGCTTCCGTACCAATCGATTGTAGCCGTGTAAGTGACGACGCCGTCGGCAACCGTCTTTACAAGGTCCGACAGCTGTGCGGAAAATCCCCGCGATGCAGTCTGGTTGTAGGGGACTTTGGTAACGGCATCGCTTGCCACGGTCCCCACCGTGAATTTGATATTGGGCGTGCTGTAACTATAGCTATCCTCGATCGAGTGCGAACCCGCGTCGTCGTAAGTGTAGAACTGCTTTTGCTGCTGATTGAATCCTGAGCTATTCGGATCTGGCACATTGAAGTTCTTATTGTGGCCCCAGGCATCGCCGGCCGCAAAGTAACCGGTGATGGCGGTGAACGTTCCGGATGCACTGAGCGATGTTGCAGCTACAGCCTGGAAATAGGCCGTGGCGGCCGCCACATTCTGATCGATCCAGTCGACCGAATACGACTGGAAATCGGACACTTTTGCACAGCTAAGGTCAGCACCGCTTCCGCCTGAGCAGGCAGCGAGAGCCGATGTCTGTATTCCACCAAACAACAGCGGAGCGGCAATAGCCGCCAATATAAGCTTGTTCATTAACTAGCCCCCCATGGGCAATTAGAGGAAGTCACCGCACTGCAGGGATTCCCGATAATTAACTTAACGTCAACTATAACTCTTACAGGAAGTTAATGTTACTCGGACTTTTACTGGACTGCGGCTTGAATGCCTCACCCAGATGGAGCAAAGAAGTCCAACTACCATGGAGGCTCGCCATGCACCCGCTGCAGGCACGGCACAAGTTTCCCAAGAGAGATCGCGCCCGCCGCCCTTTCACGATAGGCATAACCAGATGACGCAATCCTCGCACAGCCATGCTCTTCCTGGCTCAGACTTGATCCCTCCTTCCTGGGCCGACGCTGTAGGTGTTGACGAGGCACGGTGATCCCCTATGGTGCGGCGCAATGAAACGCTTCCTCCTTATATCCATTGCCTGCGCGCTCGCAGCTTCGGCCGCTTCGGCGATCGACAGCCGCTCGGCCCTGACCACAGTGCTGAAAACCTGCGAAATGAGTTTCAAGCTCTCCGGTGCGTCATTCCCTTGCCTTAAGGTGTCTGAATCATCTGAACCGTTGGCCTCCTACGCTATTCTTCGCGAGCCGCTAGCCGATCAGCGGACGATATTCTCACCGCTTGCCGAAATCCCGGGCATCGAAGATCCGCGGCTCCTGTTGCCCGGCGCGCCAAACTTTTTCGCGATGGCATGGAGGGAGCGATCGCTTGCGCTTCCTGAAAAGAGGGATGATTGGAACGGTGTCGCTCTTGCCATCAATGCGTCGGTCAACCGAACGCAGGATCACCTTCACATCCATATGGGTTGCCTAGCGCCCAAGGTCGGCGAGGCGCTGAGAACCGCGAAGGTGAGTTCGGCCGACTTTCGTCGTCTGAGCGTTAAACTCGATCGGACCATCTATTGGGCGAGGTTTTTTCCCGGCCAGGACCTTGTCGGCCTCAACCCGTTCAAACTGGTCGCCGATGGGGTGTTCCTCGCCAACCGGTTTATGGGTGGCGTTACCATCGGCGTCATAGGGGGCGAGCGCGACGGCCAGCGCGGCTTTTTCATCCTTGCGAACACCATGGGGCCGAAGCCGGATCATTATGCCTCAGCGGAAAGCCTAATCGACCCCAAATGCGGCGGCTGATGCTGCATCATAGCGTTTGAAGCGGGTTCGCGACGCGTTATCGCAATCTCTAGATGCCTTGGTTGAGGCCCGCCCAGCCGATATCGCGGCTCGGGGTAGTTTTCACGATCGGCAGAGGCTTCAAGGCGGCCCCATATCTCCGAGCGCGGATGGTTGACCAATTCCGCTTGGGATACGCGCCTGCGCGGTCCTAAAACACTCTTCTTCCTAAGACGGCATCCGATTGGCCGCTTCGACTATTTGCAAAAAGATCGCGTGCGAAGAGATCAGGCAAAGAAGCATTTTTCCTGAGATAGAAGATCTTGAATGGATATTCTGCCGGATTACACAGCCCAGTAATAGTCTGGCGTGAGTTAACTTTCTTCTCCGCTTATAGTTGACGCTTGATTAAGATTCAGCGCTTGGTCACCAGCGGTGATGTTTTTTTCCAATGGGAGTTTTAACTTGAAGAAATCGCTAGCTGCCCTGCTTTTGGGCGCGACGCTTGCGTTCGCGACGTCCGCGAGCGCCACCATGACAACCGACCGTGATGAATTTGAAGACGCTGCTTCGAATTACTCGGTTACGTCGAACTACGGTACAGCCTATTCGACTCCGTCCACGGTGTCGCTTGGCGGCGTTACCGCCACGTCTTCTCAGCCGCTGGACATCCGCCAGATTGGCAGCAGCTGGTCGACCGGTGTTTGGATCCAGAAATATTCCGGCCAGATCCTGTTTTCACAGTTTGCGCAGTCGATCACGCTGACCTTCGACAAAATGGTGACCGGCTTTAGCTTCCTTGCTCAGGCCAACAGCTACGGCACAAGCGCTGTCACCTTGAGCGCTGGCGGCGAGACGCTAACACAAAATGCCACGACTTCGAGTGCAAGCGGCGGAGCTGCATATTTCGCCTGGTTCGGTGATGCGATCAGTTCGCTGACGATCAGCACAAGCGACAGCCAAGGCTTTGCATTTGGCAAGATCGCGATCGCGACCAACGGGGAGGCCGTTCCGACCGCCGTCCCTGGCCCGGAAGCAGGGGCGGGACTTGCTGCTCTCGCCCTTGGCGGCATGGCTCTCTTGATGAAGCGCCGTCGCAAGGATGATCTGCTTGCCGCTTGAGCCAGCTAGCTGCGCAATGATGGAGGCCCCGGTAACGGGGCCTTTTTTCTTAGCGATAGGCATGAAGGAATATCGATCCGCTGACCCCGTTCCGGCCCTCCATCCGCATCCCGGAGATCGAAGTCCCCCGAAGAAAATCGCACCGTCCCATCGCCCATACGTGACAACCAGCCAGACAGCGCTCGCCAACGATGGTGGCAGGCTTTTAATTGAGCCAGGGTTTTCACAAAGAGTGGCATACGAAGAAAAAGCTATGTGGGCTGGCTCCGACTAGCCGCCGGCAAGTGCCAGATGAACACCCTTTTCCAAACTGCACGAGTGCCAGACTTATCACCGCGGGTGGACTCTCAAAAAGTAGAATTCCGTCGCCAGCCAGAAAACGAAGAATGTGCGGCGCTTGAAATTTCAATTAATACTAGCTCTGCCTCAGTTAATCATTTAGAAGTACATGAGTTGACAGTCGTTGCCGCAATGTAGTTCTCTTCATCTGTGCGGGAGTTAAAGTCACGTTGAGTATGCGTGGGGGAGAATATTGTGAAGTCGAGCCTGAAATATGCCATCGTCGTCGCCGCTACGGCTTTGTCCGGTCCTGCCATGGCTGAAACACTCAATCCGGACAGTTATAGTTTCGATCAATCGACATCGAACGGAACATTCGGTTATTCCGATCCGTCGTTGTCAAAGCTGACCGATGGGGTCACCGGAAACGCGGGATGGGGCCATAGTGGGGGCGTCGAGTGGGTTGGCTGGAACGGCAAGCCGACGGTCAACATCGACTTCCTGTTCGAAAGTTTCGTTCAGGTCGCATCGATCACGTTCTACACTGCCCAGAACAGCCTCGGCGATGTCACCTTCCCCTCTCTGCAGGTTTTCTCGTCGACAGACGGAATTGATTGGGTTCTGCAAAAGACCCTGACGGTGCCCGCGGACAGTGCCAACAACACGGACTATATGGACGGCGGCCCCGCCCCGAGCCTTGTGGTCGACGGCCTGAATTTCGTGTCGCAATATGTACGCGTCGCCGCCCTGGCGAACGGTCCATGGACTTTTGCAAGCGAGGTGACCTTCGAGGGATCGAGCGTCGCGGTACCAGGTCCTGAAGCCGGGGCCGGACTGGGTGCCCTAGCACTCGGCAGCATTGCGCTTTGGGCAGCCAGGCGCCGGCGCATTAGCGATGGGCTGGCTGGCTGATCACTGGATTTGAGACGACTTCAGAAGGCTCCCGCTGGGGAGCCTTTTTCTATGCGCGCTCCCAGCTTCCTATGCCTGACTAAAGGGCCGAGGAATTCCGTTGTAGCTAGTCCGATACTGGATCGGGTGTTCGTTGCCACCGCGGTGGCAACGAAACCTCAAGACTGGGCCCAACCGCAGAAGCCATCGCACGCGGAACAGACTTTGTCGAGGCCTCTGATAAGAGGTTAGCTCGAAGCACCGAGCGCTCCGACATCCGGGCAGGGCGCTCGCGTGGATGATGCGCGGTGGACCTCATGTGATTGAACTGCGGCTAGCCAAGCAATTGGAGCCACGGCTCTGCCCCGTGGCCTTTCGCGATGCTCGCAGTCGCTAATAGCTGCAGAGATCAATGCTCGCATGCTCTTCGAGGACATCCCGGCGTGTTGTGTCCAACGACCTGTCCCGCAAGGCCACTTTAATGTCGGCGAGCATCACGGTGCGTATCGCGACAGAGAACTGCTCGACGGCCGCAACGAGCTCTTGGCGTCCTCCGCGCTGATAGGTTTCAGTCATTCTTGCAAGGTTCATGTCCTCACCACCGATCCGCCGCCCTGGTTGAAACATCATCTCCAAAAAAAGCGCCGTGTCGCGTGACGCAAGCGTGACATTGGTGCGGAAACGTAAAGAATGGTTGCCTGTGCGCAACTCGGAACTCCGAAACTACACCCCTTCATAGGGTGGTGGGGGGCTTAGCCATCCAGATTGCCCCCGCAATTGATCAGCCGATCGTCCCCAGCAATGGTGGAACGACAGAGTCGCCCGTGTTCACACTCATACGCAACCCACAGTCTAGCGTCTCGGCGACAATACGACGAACGTGGACATGGCGGGCGATACCAGTTCAGGCATCCGGGCGTTCCTAACGGCTGCACGGTGCCTGCCGCCATCAACATTCGTGTGCAGGCGCCTGTGATGCCGGGTGGCATATCGCAGGTAAGACGGTGGGACTGGCTGGTTGAAACCGTTACGAGTTCGAAGTTTTTCGCCCTGTCGTGCGTTCATCAAGCGCTACGCCCGAGTTTCTGATCGTTTTCAACGGCAAGTGGGTTTCCTCAGCTGAGACCGTGGTGCCGATGGTTTTCGGCTCTCTTGGCTTCCTGATGTTGGAATCTCCTGACAACAGGCCTCGGCGCATCGTCACGCAGGACGCTTGCCAAATCCTCGATTTCCAGACGGAAGCGGCCTATCCTTCTGTTCCACCGATCGGCAATGACAAGGTGTTGCTCAGCGTCGGCGACAGTCTGACGGTCGGGGCTGTCGACGTCTGATCGTTGGAAACGTGGCCGCAGGGTGCCGCGGCGATGCTCGGCTTCGATCATTGCTGCAATGCGGCTATTGGTGGAACGAGATGGGTTCAACTGGTGACGTTGCCCTATCGCATTTTGGTGGCGATCGTCTTCCGGTCGCCCTCACGCGCAACGATGTGAGCGCCATCAGACGCAGCTTGATGCGATCACTACCGATGTCAGCGCTGCAATGGATATAACGCCAATAGCCAAGCGCTTCATCGCCGACACATTTACTGTGCTTTTTCAAAATCCTGCGGTGCAAGCCGGGGCTGCCGCGAAAATCGTGACGTTCATCGATATGCAGGATGGTTTGCAGGCTGACCACATCGGCGGGCTACGTCAGGTAAGGGCTAATAACGGCTAACAATAACGACCGCCGCCAATCCGGACCAGATGTCGGTGTAGTATGAAACGGTTTGCTTGGGGCTCACGAATCACCAACGAATTGGGGGCAGATTCCTATCGTTTATCGCCGGCACCAAGGTAACAGCCTTTTCGGCGGCGGGTAGCATTCTCCCTCGAAGCGCTGGACCGTGCTTTCTCGCCGACGATTTGAAGAGCACCATGGCCACCACGTTGATCAAGATCGCGATCAGCACCTGTCGAAAGACGTTTCGCATTGGGTAGGCGTTAGCCTGTACGAACACCGCAAAGAGGAAGAGCGACGAGAAGAGCGACGCCGAGACATACCCCTTCGAGAGGGCGAGCGCAGATAACCTGACCGCAATCCAATACCCTGTGATTGCAACAGCAAGGCAAGCCGGTCCGAACATGTAAGCTTCGGTGATTGCACTCATGGGCACGTACAGGCCCAACCGGATCTCGGAAGCGCGCAGGATCGTATCAAAGCCATCGAAGGTAGATGGCATCGGCGAGAAAGAAAGCCAAGCGTAAAGCGGATTGAATACCGCGTTCAGCGTAAATCCGTCCGTCGTGACAAAAATACCTTGGAACACGTTCGCGATGACGCCTCTCAACATATCACCTGACAGATCAAAAGCGCTACTGATCAGGTTTGGCAAAGCCAGCAATCCGAACTCGCCCATGCCTCTGCCCTGAAGGGCGATGCGCAAAACGAGGATAAGCAGCACAGAATTGAACGCAAGGATAGCAATCTGTCGGCGACGAGCCACAGCCAGCCAAGCGGCTCCCAGGACGAAAACCATCACCGCGGCCCCGCGCGACGAGCTGGATAGAGCGTAAAGGAATAACCACGCCGTGGTGACAGCCAGAATGATGGAATAGATGCCGGACTTAGCGCGCAGGGCCAAGGGAAGGGTGACAGCGGAAACGATCGCAACGAGTGCGTAGAGCTTGAAGACCCCACTGAGCGCGGTCGAGTTGAAGCGCGGCGGGGCCGCGCCGTACCACGCGTGGAACATCATGCTTTCATAGTCGATGACCGCCAGCTGAAATATAACGTAGGTCAAACTAAACACTGCGATGTAGGGCACAAATCTGCTAGCGGCATCGACCATGCGAAGCACGGTCGCCTTCGTGGAGAAATTCACGGGCGGCCAAATGAATGCGGTCGCTGAGTAGGTGATCACGGCGATTACGAAATAGATGCCGATCCCGAGATCGACGTTGTAGATGTATGCTAGGCGGCTTTCCGGGCCTGGATAATCGACCAGGAAGAAGCCGAAATAGAAGACGATTTGGCTGCCGATGATGTAGAGCAGGATTAGATGCACTGCCGTCAGGAACCTGAAACGCCGCGTTACTTCAGCGAGCATCAGCAACTCAAAAAAAAGGGCACCTAGAAGGCTCATGATGTCTCCGGAATCTGGTGCCCGGCACCATCTTACTTTTTTATCGCCAAGTCTAGATTTGTCGTTCAGTAGCGTTAAAGGCGACATCGCTCCACTGGTCTCGATCCAACATTTCACACGTCAGTTTACGGTCTTGAAGACTTGCTTTTGTTTCCGCCCTGAAGGATTAAATCCTTAAGGCGAAATTGTGGGATCAATAATGTACCGGGCGATCAGATATAGCGATGGATTGAAGCAGTTCTTGGACCATGCGCGCTGGGTTGCGGCGTTTGCCGTGTGTGCTGCGCACCTAAGAAACCTGCTTTTCCCTGACGCCTCAGACGCCGGCCATTTGAATGCCGTTTCGAAGGGTTTCTATTTCGTTACTCTTTTCGGAACCCAGGCGGTTGTCGTATTCTTCGTGATCAGCGGATTGCTAGTCGGCAGTGCGGCGCTGACGCGGGTGATCGAAGGTCGTTTCGTCCCGAAGGAATATGCGGTAGCTCGACTCACGCGCCTCTATATTGTTCTGATCCCTGCGATCATCTTGTCTCTTGCGCTTCAGACCTTCGGAATGGCGGTGAAATGCTCAGCTGCCGATAACAGCTTAACAGTCGCAGGAAATGCCCTCTTCCTGCAGAACATGCTGGTCGAGCCCATTTGCAACAATCATCCGCTTTGGAGCTTGAGCAACGAAGCGATCTATTATCTCGCGGCACCGTTGATCTTCATAGCTTTTTTGAAGCCCGGCCCGCTCAGCGTTGTAGCTGCCGCTGCAGTCGCCCTAGTAGCGGCGTCCGTATCGCTAGATCTATCGAACCTCTCCATCGCGTTCGGCGCTCTCCTGTGGGCGGCAGGACTGTTACCGCTGTTTGTTCGGCTGCGTGTATCTTTCCTGCTCCCGTTCGGCGGGTTCCTGCTTGTGCTATTAGCCTCGCGGGTAAATATCATCGCGTCGCTTTATCTCCGCGACGTTCTGCTAGCCCTGACGTTCGCACTGACGCTGAGCGCAAGGTTTCCGGATTGGAAGAGAGACGGATTGCCCGCCAAAGCAGGTTACAACCTCGCAGGTTTTTCGTTCTCTCTTTACCTTGTTCACATGCCTTTGGCTCAAGCCATCGCGCTATTCGTTGGAGAGCAATCGCTCCTTCCCAACGATATCCTATCCTACGCCATCTACGGCGTGAGCTTGCTGGTAATTTTGCTCATCGCCAAACTGTTCGGCCTGGTCTTTGAACGCCAGACCGATGCTCTGCGAGACATCATTCTGCGTCGGCCGGCCAAGGCCGAACACCCCACCCCCCATCATCCCCTATAGAAAGAGGCCCCGTCACCGGAGCCTCTCGCATTACTCCAGCCTTGAGGGATTAAGCCGCTACAGCTTCTTCCTTGCGGCGGTTCTTCATGTAGAGAGCCATGCCGCCGAGAGCCAGAGCGCCAAGTCCTGCACCGGCTTCAGGTCCGGGGACAGGCACCATACCGATGGTAATATTGTCTAGGACCACCTGGCTTCCACAACATCCAACGCCGGCGTACGTACCTGGCGAAGACCGATATATGATTTGATCGATTCCCCACCAATTGAGGGTGAAAAGAGTTGGGCCCGCCACTCCCACCGTTCCCTGTGTGGAGTAGTTTTTCACTCCTTGCACAAGTCCCTCCACGGTGCGTCAACTATAACAATCGGCTGAAGTTAACGCCGTTCGGACTATTCTTGGAATGAAGCTGTCCGGCCTTCGATGCCGATTGCCGAATAAATGATAGTTGATGATACGCGGCGGACGCTATTAGCCATAAGTGCAATTGGGACTGGTTGTCTGCTCTTTGATTTGAGCAACGTTGCTATAAGTCCCCTAAGCTGTAGAAGGAGAAAGCCTGAGCTTTAGGGTCTCCCATCTCGGCAAGACACGGTTCAGATAAGGGTCGGCCAAGTAGGCCAAGGTGATAAGAAGCATTGTCATGGCCAATAGGCCACCAAAACTATGCGCGACATCAGACTGAACGAGTAGTGGGTAGTGCAAAACATAAATTCCGTAGGAGATGGCGGACACAGCTTTCGCCGGCTTTGCTATCCGCAACGCAAACGATGCGCCCACTCTGCTAACCGGGCTGAAACCAACCAAAATGACGATCAAAGCTACACAGAAGTGGCGAAACTCTAGGAATGGATGGATGCCAAGACCGGCGAAACCTTGAAAGAGGACGGCGAACAAGGAAACGACTGTCAAAAGCGCCAGGAAAGCCAAGGCAACAGGCATCCCAATGAAGCTTCGTGCACCTGCAATGTAGGCCTCGGCCGCCATGGCGCCGCACCACCAGACGAGAAAATAGGAGGCGACAAGACTAAAATGGTTCGGGACGTACAGGAAACTGAGATACGCGACCGTGCTTGCCATTCCGATTAGTACGGTTGTTGCCGACCTGTAGCGCTTCCAAATTGTGAGCACGCCAGGGAACACGAGGTAAAATGCCATCTCGTAGGACAGGGACCAAAGTGGGTCATTGCCAAGGTACGGGTCTACGAACACGCCGGGCTTCAATGCTGAAATATCTTGGAGGTCTAGCAGAGTAAGGCCGAGATCCCGAAGACTGAATTTTTCGGATAAAGCGCCGTTCGTCCAGAAGACCGCTGTAGAAACGACGAGCGCAGCAATAAGGGGCGGGTAAATGCGACGTATTCGGCGGTAGTAGTATCCTAAACCGCCGGTAGCCCTATCCTTCTCATTTGCGAAAATCACAAAACCACTGAGCAGGAAGAACAAGATGACAGCTTCTTGACCGAATCTGAACGGGGCGCCCAGCAAACCTGAGCCCCATCCTCTGGTTACCACAACGTGATGAATTACGACGTAAATAGCTGCAGCAGCACGAGCGCAGTCGAGTAAGGCGACAACTCTGTCGCTTAATATTACTTTTGCCATTCTTGGGAGCTCCGACACTATGTACTGGAAGTTATCCAGTTTTCTTCATTCGAGCAATTACGATTCATAGGCAATACATCAACGAATTTACGGGCCAGATCCACGAGAGTAACTCCGCACGGTCTTCTGCCAAGAGGCCTCCGTACAAGAGGTCGAAACTCCAATTCGCAGCTTGGAGCAGAGAATCAGGACGGCTTGGCCAGGTCGCCGAACTCGGCGCGGGGGAGTGTTAGCCTCCGATAGTGTGAGAGCGCTGCAACGTGCTGAGGTGTTATTAGACGACATCGTCGGGGGCCACCAGCTCAACATGGCTTACACCGAGCGCATCCGCCAGTTCGTAGAGCGTGATTACTGTGGGATTCCGGCGGCCTCGCTCGAGTCCGCTCAAATACTGCTGGCTGTAGCCCGAGCGTGTTTCAACCTCCTCCTGTGTCAGGCCTTTCTCCCGGCGCAGTCGCGCAAAATTTCGACCAACAAGCTTCCGCATATCCATGAACGGAGACTCGCAGTTTACATACTTTAAGGTTATCAACTATAGTATGTAAATCAGATCATATTGCGGAGGCGCTATACACGATGGAATTTCGCCAACTCTCTCTGTTCAAAGCGGTCGCCGAAGAGCTTCATTTCGGTCGGCAGCCATCAAGATGAACATTGCCCAGCCGGCGCTCAGCAATCATGTCATGGCGCTGGAGAAGGAACTCGGCTGCCCGCTGTTCATCCGCTCCACGCGCCGGGTTGAGCTGACGAGGGCAGGGGAGACCTTCTATGATCGGGCTGTCCGTATCCTCAGCGAGATGGAGCTGACGGCCGAACTCACCCGGGCTGCCGGCGGCAGCCGCATCCGACAGATCAAGATCGGTACCGTCTATCCCGCCACCATGGGCATGCTGCCGCTGTTCCTCAGCAAGATTGCGCGCAAGTTTCCTGATGTCCGCATTCACATCACCTCAGGCAACACCGGTGACATCATCCGGGGTCTGGAGACCGGGCAGATTAATCTCGGCTTCATCCGTCCTGTCGAGAATATCGGGTCGCTGCGCTTCTTCTCGGTCGCCCATGAGCGTTACCTGCTGGCGGTCGCGGAGAGCAATCCTTTGGCGGCAAGGGATGAGATCTCGATCGAGGACCTGCGCGATCAAAAGATCATTGCCTTCAACCGGCAGAACCTCTCCTTCACCGAGCGCTACTTCAATGAGAAGTTCGAGGAATACGATCTCGCGAAGAACATCGCCTATAGCTGCGATGACACCTATTCACTGGTCTCGCTTGTCTCCGCCGGCCTTGGCATCGGCTTTGCGCCGGAATGGACGACTGATATTCCGAACCGCACCTTTGTGCTCAAGAAGGTGAGGGGGATTGATTTCAAGATCGGGCTCGGCATTGCCTGGAGCAAAGAGGATCCGACGGCCTGCAGGGACGATATTGTCGAGATTGCCAAGTCGTTGGTGCGATCGAAGTAGCCGCTTGCATTTACGGAACATCAGAGAAATGCTGAGGCTTGGACGGCGGACTTAAGCAGTTTCTGTTCGAGGCCGGCCGGGTTGCGGCTCGTGCCTTTGCGTCCTCGTCTAAGCATTTTGCTTTCCCTGATGTCGCTACTGCCGGCAACTGGAGTCGCTCCAAAATTCCTTGACTGTGTGACCCTTTTTGTAACCCAGGCATTTGTTGTATTTTTCGCCATCAGTGACACGTTTCGCGTGAATGCCATCGACGCCGCGCCTCGCGACCAACTCTAATGTCAAAGATGAACTGCTAACGTGTCATACCAAGAGTATGATCGACCGGTTGCCCAACTTGTTGCCGAGAAAATCGCTAAGATCGCTTAGGGTTCGAAGACCCCAGTTGGCTGGTCGGTCACGGCCAGTTTAAAGGCCAAAAGGCCGGTGCTCTGCCAAAAAACTTCGCTAAGATCTCACGAATTCGGCGGTGGATGCACCGGAATACCGAGACCCTCGCGAGATTCGGTCTAGTCTGAAGCCGGAACTCTCTAACTTGGTCCAAACCCTATCCTGTCCGGCTTGAGAGTGGCACTCCACTCCGATCTTCTTCACCCGGCCCAGTGTGGCAGAGGACACCGCCGTAAACAGTTGCACTTCACCGCCCTCAATATCGACTTTCAAATAATCAATCGATGAAATTCCGCAATTTTCGAAATTGTCGTCCAAAGACCAGCCAATCACCCTCAGTTGGTTTGCCTGCACTGACTCTGCTTCTGTCTTGCGGGAATGACTCCTGATTTCCGGTGAGGCATCCATAAAAAGGGTGGTGCGTCTGTCCGTGAGCGCAATCTGCTTGCAGAGGACTTTATTAACGGCTTGATTTTGAGAAATTGCCGCTTCCAGCTTTTCGAAAGTACTGGGAAACGGTTCGAGCGCGATAATACGAGCCTCTGGCGCCGATGACATAGCAAACAGAGAGAAAGCTCCGATGTTTGCGCCGGCATCGACGATCGTCCCCGCAGTCGAGGGTACACGATACTCGTCGGCGCACCAAACAGCCCACAATGTTGTCAGATCATCGAAGTCATAGACGGTGAGCTTTTTTCCAGCTCTGTCATGGAAAACGGTCGGGTAACTGAGCGTCTTGATTCCAAGGAAGGCGGGTATTACCGTGGGGTATTCTTTAACGTTCCCGACGCATCGTACCAACTCTGGTGCTCTGTTGAGGCTTTTCAAGCCACGCATCAATCGGCTCATTTTATTCCTCCGTTTTAAGCCGCTGCCGCTGCGTTCAACAGGGTTCGCGCAATGAAAATTGCGTCAAGGGAATATCGATTGGTTTTCGCTTGGTCGCGAAGCTCGGCGCACACCCTCATCGGGCAGCCCGTGATCCTGCATGTCTCTAAAGAGATAGTCGTGATGCGATAGTTGGTGTTCCAGCGTGTAGGACTGCCCTAGAGCGGCCTGCACGGCATCTGGATGAGCTGTTTCAACCAAAATGAACGTTGGCCGATGTCGGCCGAGATCGAGACCCCTCAAGACCTGTAGCTCAAGGCCTTCCACGTCGAGGCTCAACAGCGTTACCTGGGGCGCGCTGACCTCATCAAGGATCGAGGTCAAAGTTCGAACCGGCGCGGAAAAGGAAGTTGGGTTCGGCCCTAAAATGCCACCCCACCTGGGTGTCCTTGACCGCTCGTAAAAGCTTGAGGTCATAAGGTCCGAAAATGTCAGCTGAAGCTGCTTACCCTCATCCTCTGGGGCGCCGAGCGCCGCTGCGATAACCTTGGCTGAACGAAACCGCGAGGATAAGCGCGATAACGGCTCGAAAGGTTCGATCAGAAGGCCGCCCCAACCCAACTTCTTTTCGAGATAAAATGTGTTTGACTGGTCGACACCGTCATTTGCTCCAGCCTCTACAAAATACCCGGCCTGTGGTAAATATTGGAGAAGCTGCCGATCCAGCATGTTGAGCGAAGTAAAAGGTTCGTGTCCGGCTATCATTTTGGCCCGTAACCGAAGATATTTGGATATCTTAATCCCGCGGACCCCGATTATCGTTTCTAAAGCGCCGCCAAATCCCGAACGTGCTGCCATCCGTGTTGCCTCTGCTCAATATAGACTTTGCTATTAAGCAGCCTGTTATTACCATATTGCAAGCTTTACTTTGCACGCCTCGAAATTTCATTTGTGGTGCAGTGTCCAGAACGCTATCGCGGATACGCAGGTCCTCAATATCTGCTTCTCGCACAACGTCCGCTCATGGCGCAGGCACTTTGGAGACGACTTGCCGAGGAAACGCGATGACAGCCCTGAACGGGGGTCAGTCTTGTCTCGGGTAGGGGCGGCTGCCAAAATTTCGCTTCCGGAGCTGTGTGGCCGCTACGTCGGACGTTTGGTCTTGAAACCAGGCGCGATTGACCTGCTGGTTATCGATGCCGTGTGAACAGCTCTTCTAAGCAACCGATCGGCAGCGACCGTTTACCTTTTTGAAGAAATATCAAATTCGCCCAATAATATCTTGCCTCTAACACTAGACTCTCCGGCTGTGCCATGACCATTAGCAATTTCGTAACCATAGCTACTTTGGGGTATATTATGAAACTGAGAACTATCGCTCTGACGGTTGCAATTGCAACCTCAGCGTTGACCGCCGCGAACGCGGCTACCAAGGAAATCACCAACGGTAACTTCAACGATGGTCTTGCTGGCTGGGGCCACTCGGGCCAAGTAACGACCGTGGAAAGCTACTTTAAGGACGCGGCATTCTTGGGCAATGGTAAGAAGGTTCTCGGCACGATCAGCCAGACTTTCTCCCTGGTGACCGACAGCATCGTCAAGCTGGGCTTCTATTTCGACACGACCAAGCCGTTGACGGTGCTTTTGACTTCGACCGATGGCTATTCGTGGTCGAAGCAGCTGGCCGCGGGCCAGGAGTTCCAAGCGTTCTCGAAGAAACTGGAACTCGCTAGCGGCCTCTATACGCTCTCGTTTACCAGCAACGGAGCTACCGTGGATAGCGTCAAGGTCAATGCCACCTCTGTCCAAGCCGTTCCTGGCCCGGAAGCTGGCGCTGGTCTTGGTGCTCTGACCCTGGGTGGCATTGCGCTTTGGGCCAAGCGTCGTCGCAAGGACGACACGGCATCAGCCTAATTTCCTCGAGCAAGAACCTCAGCGATGAGGTTCTTGCGTTATATTTTGGTCAGCCAGGATAATTGGCCGGCCGCTGCACCGGATACCCGATCACGACCGGTATAAGCGTGCTTGGTAAACGGCACCTCTTTTTGAGAAAAACGCGGAAATCGCGCTGTTGGACTTGCAAAGGCTAAGGATAAGTGGATGTCTCGCAAGTCAAATCAGCACGTCGCTTCAACTCTCGAGCTCGCGCCCCTCGTCATCTACTTTCTCGTCTATGTTTTAGCCGACATATTGCTGCCGTCCGATAGCCAGCCAATTTACATCGCGACAGCGGCGTTTATCGTAGCCACGCTGCTTGCCGTATTAGCGTCATTCCTCACGCTTGGCCGACTGCCGATCATGCCGCTGGCGTCCGCCATCCCCCTGGTGTTTCTGGGTGGTGTCGGCGTCTTTCTCCACGATGAGAATTTCATCAAGATCAGGCCAACTGTGATCAACCTGATTTTTGCCGTTACGCTATTAGGTGGGCTCGCGTTCAGACAAGCTCTGCTACGCTACGCTTTTGGCGGTCTAGTCGATGTGAGCGCCGATGGATGGCGCAAACTGACCCTGCGATGGGGCCTGTTCTGTTTGTTCATGGCAATTCTCAACGAATGCGTCTGGCGTTCACTGCCGGAAGGGATTTGGATAGTCTACGATGCGTGGATCAGCACGGGTTTAACGCTCGTGTTCACCATAGCCCAGTATCCACTCATACTCGCACATGGCAAAAGCTAAAGTCTCCGTGGCATTCGTTGTGGGATTGCTCGGAACGCCAACAGCTTTGCTATATCGGCAGCGACAGAGAGCCAATTCACCAACGAAGATTAAAGCTGCTCCGTTTCTGACTTTTCACTTCTGATTAACTGTCGATCGAGTTCGACTGCGCGGTCAACCATTAGCTAGGAATTGTGGGGCTACGCTTAGCTAGATTAGATCGGAGATCGAAACGGCGTGACATTGAGGTTGAAGGCATTGCTGACGATAAGCGCGCTGTCCATCTTTTTGTGGGCGGGCATAATTTCCGGTGGCGTCTGGATGTATCGCAATTTGAATGGTGAGCGTCTCGATACTACAGTCACCGCAAGTGTTCATTGACCGCCGGATCTATTGACGTTTGTGATCGCCGATCGATCAGGCACTCTTCCATAATCAATACCAGCCCCTCCGATCTTCGCAGAGTTCATTGGTCACACTGCCGTATTTTGGCGTGCTGCCTCACTCGCCTGCTCGAAACGCAGAGTGGCATTGAAGCAATCTATGCGTTAGCTGCGCAATCTTAGTATGCCGCCACGTTTAATTTTACATTAACTATAACGTTTACTTCGTGCAATTCTATGGCTATGCTCCCCCCGGCTTGACGGAGCTTGGCATGGAAGCTGTACGTTGCGTAAACATTGCAGCGCTCGTTTTGAAGCGTGATGCCGATGTAATACCGCCGCAGTTGGTGAAAGAGTCCACTGCGTCGCTTCGTCTACCTCTTCGGCATCGTGTGCTACAGATGAGGATCAAACGCGCGATAGATCTGTTTGCGGCGTCGTCGGCAATACTCATATTGTTGCCAGTTTTGATCATGATCGCGATCATGATCAGGCTCGACAGTCGCGGTCCGGCGCTATTCTATCAGGTACGCTGGGGCCGAAACGGAAAAAAGATCCAGGTCCTGAAGTTTCGTAGCATGCGTTCGGACATGTGTGATCCGAGCGGAATCGCTCAAACGATCGAGAACGATCCTCGCATGACGCGAGTTGGACGCATCCTGCGAAAGACAAATCTGGATGAACTCCCACAGCTGTTAAATGTTGTGCGCGGAGACATGTCACTTGTTGGTCCGCGTTGCCATGCGGTCAACATGCTTGCCGCGGGCCAGCTGTACGAGCAACTCGTACCAGCTTACCACCTTCGCCACGCGGTACGCCCAGGCATCACTGGGCTGGCGCAGATGCGTGGTCTTAGAGGTCCAACGGTCCGCCCTTCAAAGGCTCGAGCAAGGATTGCCTGTGACCTCCACTATATTGAAAACTTTAGCCTTTGGCTGGATATGAAAATAATTATGCGAACCGTCGTTCGTGAGATTAGGGGTGGGGCTGGCTTCTAACCGGATGTGCAGGTCCTCGCCTCGATTACCGAGATGTCTTGGACTCTCTAGCTTGAAAGCGCGATACGGAAGCTGAAGCGTTGGCCGCCAGAATTGCGGGGAAATCGAATGATAACCCTGCGATGCTTGCAATAGCCTAGTCGCGATGGTGAAAAAGAGTGGGCATTTCAGACGATCTGGAGCTCAAGCCCGAACGCGGCGCGTGCCGCGTTCGGTTTATCTAGTTCAGCGCTCAAGCAATCGCCTTGCGGCGCTTCAGGAAAAATGCAGCGGCGCCAATTCCAAGTGCGCCCAGCCCCGCACCGGCTTCCGGGCCGGGCACTGCGGTGACGGATACACCTGCCAGAACGCCGTCGGCGTTGTTGGAGGTGAACGACGTGTCCTTGAAGGAAAGAAGCGTAGACGCCGATGTGGCGGTGAACTCGAACGAGAAGGTTTTGGTTGCGAGCGTGGCCCAATCCTTCGTCAGATCGCTGACGCCAACAGAAAGCAATTCCGTCAGATCGTTGCCGGCAGTGACTTCAAGCTGCTGGCCGTTGCTATCGCCCCATGCGCCGTAGGTGAAGGTCAGCCTGTAGAGTTGCCCAACCATCGTCGACAGCGACTGCGAGAGCGTCCCACCTGGAAACTGTCCGCCGCCGAATGCCACCCAGTAGTTGACACCGGGACGCGCCACGCCGTGGATACCGTCGTAGTCAGTTTCTTCGATGGCATCGATTTGGCCATCAGAAGCGGTCCAGCTATCGAGATCGGAACTGAAGTCGCCGTTTGTTACGAGATTGCTCGCTGAAGCAAGGCCGACCGAACTCATTAGAGCAAGCCCGGCAGTTGCAGCCATGATTTTGCGTTTCATCGTTTTCCCCAAATTGAAGATGTATCCCCGCACGCCGATTAGGAAAGCGTTAACGTTAGCGACGAGTCAAGTATATCTATCGGTTGAAGTTAATGTCGATGCCGTTGTGTTGCAGATAATTCATGAATAGTAGAATCTCGGGCCACTGCGTGTATTGCGAAGTCTCGATGACAGACAAGCGCTCCGCATCGGGTGCGGTGATACCGTGCGGAGCGCCCATTTATCGCGTTGCACCAGCAACGCCGCCTAGAAATACCCGATCTCTGTAAAACTCAATTGAAACCCCGAAACAGCATTACCAGGTAAGGTTACCGGCGCAGTCTTGTCATTCCGCCGTTATGGTCTTGCAAAAACATGATCCGTAGTAGTGCAAAATGCTACTCAACATGGAGCCAGAACGAGGCATTCGTCCCGGTAAGGGACAAAATCGCATTTTCACTAAAATTGAATCATTTGCCTTAAGCGAGGGGAAGGACCACCGATGTAATTTGGGCCATCCCGACCAACGATCCGTGGACAGACGGATCATCATAGGGTCTGAACCGATGGGGACAAAAATGCGTTTCAAGTGCGTGCCGGCTTTCGCGATTGCCCTTGCAGCTATCGCCCAACCTGCTTTGGCGTTCGGTCCGGCAGGCATGGGTCGCGACCTGATGTATACGGCATCGATCGCACCCACCGTCTCAAGCACCAAGGTTGTTCGCGCAGGCTTCATCCGGCCGAACCTTCCCACGGTGCTCGCAGATACCGACAACGCTGGAAAGAACGGCCTTTCCATCACGACATTGTCCCAACCGCTAGGTATCGTGGTCAACTTCGTGTTCGATAACTTGCTCGCCGAGACAGTCGGCGCTCTCAGCGCCGGTGTGGAAATCAACGCCTTTCGATAGGATCGTAGGGCGGGGTTGACTGGATGGAGGCGTCGGGGAATTTCCGCGGCTCCACCATAAGCTCCGCCCCCACTCGACTACAGAAAAATCGGCTTAGCCCACCATAATCCTCTCTGCACACCCATTTGGGTGGTGTAAGATCGCATGCGATATGTTTCATTATGACGCATATCGTCGCATGTGGGGTTGCGTGAATGAAAATCGCGGTTAAGTCCGAGCTTATTGCGTTCGTGCGCTATCGCGAGCGGAACCAGCGCTTAGTCCTCACGTTCAACGATGGCTCGACGACAGAATATGGGCTCGTGCCGCGTACAGTCGTTGACAGGCTCATATCCGCATCATCGCCGGGTAGGTACTACATCGAAGAAATTCGAGGTAGATTCCCGCGACTTTCCAAAATCTCCGCCCGCCGCTTGCTACCGACTCGGTGGCTGTTTTCGCATGCCTGAAATGAGCCAAGACGCCTAGCGTGAATTCTTCTCGCTCTTCTTGCCGACAGCAAAGTAGCTGAAGCCGTGCTTGCTGACTTCGGCGGCCGGATAGATGTTGCGCAGGTCGACGATGGTGGGTGTCTTGACCGTGGTCTTCAGGCGCTTGAAGTCGAGGGCGCGGAATTCGTCCCATTCGGTGACGAGGACGATGGCATCGGCATCCTGGGCGATCTCATAGGGATCCTTGCCGTAGGTGACCGGGCCGAGTATGCCCTTGGAGGCTTCCATGCCCTCGGGGTCATAGGCGTGAACGGCTGCGCCGCCATCGAGAAGCGCCTGGATGATGGTGATCGAGGGCGCGTCGCGCATGTCGTCGGTGTTCGGCTTGAAGGTCAGGCCGAGAACGGCGATCTTCTTGCCGCGCACGCTGCCGTCGCAGGCGGCGATGACCTTGCGGCCCATGGCGCGCTTGCGGTTGTCGTTGATCGCGACCGTCGTTTCGATCAGGCGCATCGGGCTGTCGAAGTCCTGTGCCGTCTTGACGAGGGCGAGCGTGTCCTTCGGGAAGCAGGAGCCCCCATAGCCGGGGCCGGCATGCAGGAACTTGTCGCCGATGCGCTTGTCCATGCCGATGCCCTTGGCAACCTTCTGCACGTCGGCGCCGATCTGCTCGCAGAGGTCGGCGATCTCGTTGATGAAGGTGATCTTCATCGCCAAGAAGGCGTTGGCGGCGTACTTGATCAGCTCGGAGGTGCGGCGCTCGCAGAAATAGAGCGGTGCCTCGTTGAGATAGAGCGGGCGATAGACTTCGCGCATGACTTCGGTGGCGCGGGCGTCCTCGGTGCCGATGACGATGCGGTCGGGGCGCTTGAAGTCGGTGATCGCAGCACCCTCGCGCAGGAACTCGGGGTTCGAGACGACGGCGATATCCTTGCCCGGGAATTCTTCGCGGAAGATGCGCTCGATCTCGTCGCCGGTGCCGACGGGAACGGTGGACTTGGTGACGACGACGGTGAAGCCGGTGACGGCAGCGGCGATCTCGCGGGCTGCGGCATAGACATAGCTCAGGTCCGCATGACCGTCGCCGCGGCGCGACGGCGTGCCGACGGCGATGAAGACGACATCTGCGGCGGCAACCGGGGCTGCCAGATCCTTGGAGAAGTCGAGGCGGCCCGCCGCCCGGTTATGCTCAATGATCGCATCGAGGC
>Ga0209673_1000625_pt1 | contig 53943 bp, 42 predicted proteins | sample AraplaCol_mMS_r2_2_FD_184274 | JGI IMG/M metagenome (GOLD analysis project Ga0209673, IMG submission 184274) | Arabidopsis root microbial communities from North Carolina, USA - plate scrape MF_Col_mMS_r2 (SPAdes) (version 3) | ecosystem: Host-associated > Plants > Roots > Endosphere | place... | reverse complement strand
CCCAACTTGGGTAATGAGGCAGGTTAGCCCTAATTGAGTGATCACACGTTAGCAAAAGCATTCGACAGGACCTGGTCACCGCGTTCAAATTGCGAATAACGCATACCATAGATGTGATAGAATGGCAGGAAAGCCAAAACCTTGTCACCAGTTCCATCTGGGCCCCCATTCCAACTGAGATTACCACCTTCACCGGTGACCTGCTGGAGGATATTTGCAACAATATTCCGATGAGACAACATCACACCTTTAGGTACACCAGTAGTGCCGGAAGAGTAGACCAAAAATGCGAGGTCACTCTCGGGTGCAATCTTCTGCTTACGATAGCGAGTAGCACGGGAGATATTCCTGACAGATGTGAAGTGCTTGAATCGAGCCTCGGGATCCCGCTCGTCACCAATGAGAATGATGTGGTCTTCAGGGATTCCGACCTTCTTTGCCGCAGCGGCGGCGACAGAAATAACGGAGGCTTGTGTTGCAAGAGCCTTCGCTCCAGAGTTTTTAAGTTGGAAGGCCAATTCTTCAACCGTATAGGCTGGGTTGGCGGGGGAAACGATACCACCAGCCCAGAGTGTTCCCCACATTAGCACCGGGGTGTCAATGCTGTTGGGAGTGAAGAGAGCCAGAACATCGCCCTTGCGCCAGTCATATGTTGCTTTTAGTCCTTTTCCAAACTCCAAAGACGATTCTTTGAGGGTCTGATAGGTATAGTGTCGCTGGGTTTCGGCATCCTGGTAAAGGACTAAGAAGGGTAAGAGTTAGTAAATTTGACGGCTCTAGAGACTATTTTGCCGGCGCCAAGTGACTCACTCTTGTCATCTGGGAAAGGCCTATCCTGACGCTCGAACAGGAATGACCAGAGGTCGACATTTGGGATGTCGACCTTGGGGTAGTAGGAGGCAACAGGCATATTGCGGGGAAGAAGAAGCCAAGCGCCGATCCGGGGTGCTGAGAGCTGTCAAAAGGACGCGAGGGATATGAGATTCGGTAGGCCGTGAATTAGATGATATATGAAAAGGTATATCGGATATTAAGAGTAAATGAAAAAGATACGAGTCAGAGATCAAATAGTAGCGGTGCTTTCTCCGCAATTTCGGTACTTTGACAGGGTTGCCTCGGTCCATCGTTGCAACCGTTGGGGAAGTCTGACCAATACCCGAATCGGCCTCCACTTGCAGCCGGACGTATCGGACTTTAATCAGCACCCTCGCAGCAGCATGCTAACATATTTAATACTGAATACTCCATATGCTTTACTCCATAGGGTTTCGCTTGGCTTTGTGTAACTCTTGAGAATAAAGAAATTTTATGGAATATGCCAGATGAACCCTTGGCACATTTGGCGTTTGCAAGGTTGATCTACAGTGCAGGCCGGGGTACGAACTACTCCGCGGAGTTCTGTACTTAGTGGAATCAAGATTGAGGTTTCTCACACTAGCCGTGCATATCATATTCCAGATTATTCAACAATAATTTGAAGGATCTAATTTTTCAACATCCAAATAATCCGCGAGATTTGTTGAGTCATGATATGGTTAGCCGGTGAGTACTTTGAGCGGATTCGTAGAATGTACGTATTGAAACGGGATAGGATGCTCGAGGCAACACGATCAGGACGTACGGGTCGAATGAGGCAAAGGACAAAAGGAACAGAACAACCACCGTAGCAACAGCTTCACTTCCCCTTATCGAATATTCTGAAGCACGTAGCATATATAATAACATTGATGATACTATCTAAGATGGCCTGAAGACCTACTAGGGCTTGGCACGCCCAAATAGGCTAATCTCATTAGATAGTCTCAGCCTCAGACATGCAGGCAGCCTTTCCCCATTACAGTATATTCCCTAGTGTCGACCTTCCTCGGGTTTACATTCTCTTGCGCCCGTACATAAATTCGACATAATACCATTACACGATCATTCATGGGTAAGGTGAGCTAGTATTTATACTTGAACTACCCTAAGTGATTGCAGGAATCAATTCACTGAGACCAAGAGCGTATTTTCACCAAATTTAGAAGGTTTAACTAACGAACAATACTTGGCCAGGTCATATCTTGCAATACTACTAGTATTGCAAGATATGACCTGGCCAGTCCGTAGATGGTAAATAGCGGACCTGTGAATTACGGTATTCCGAACACAAGAACAATGAAAGGTAACCCTTTATGGAAGCCAATCAATACCTGATGCTTAATGTTCTTACACACTCTCTGCGGGTGTGGGTTAAACCAGATCAAATTTGTAGACAGCATTATGCTGTCAATATTGCCAGACTGGCATTATATTAAGCAATAGTTCACTATATATATAGTTCGCTGTGTCGCCAATACTGTGTCAGAATCAACTAACCATGCAGAAACCATGCAACAGACACTAGGATAACAATACTGTTCTCTTAAGTGGAGAGGGAAGATAAATCAAACCAGACACTAGTAATAACAGACTGATTCTTGAAGAACGGGCCCGTTCACTGAGCGGGTAGGCGCAGTCAGGGATCTTATTATTGCGATACCCGTGACATAGACGTAGGTAAAATTATAGAGAATAAATGACCGTTGCAGTTTCATTGACAGAGATAACTAGAAACACCGGGTGGACATAGAATAGAAAGATGCTGGAAAGGAGACCGTCAACGGCGGCTCATTCACAAATCCCCAAATTCAGTTTGTAAGACCTGGGTTCAACAGTGCATGGAGTTTGTAAACATTATTTAGGACTACTCTTATAGTAGAAGTACAGCAATACTTCACGCCGAGTCATTACCAGCGCATAGAGAACTTCGATACTACTTGTTTCTTGCCCGAAAGAACAGAATTATTGACCCATACGAAGACTAGAGGTGAACATTCAAGTAAAAATTTTTGTTTTCATGCCGACAAGATCTTTATTGAAATGGAAACAGCCGATTCGCTCTGGAAATACAAGCTGAATAAAGGAACCCAAAACGAAACAGTACTGGCTTCCATTTTTCGTTTCCCAGCACCTTTCTCCACCACGCGCCACTCCAAGGGGAATCGTTGAGGTCGTTTACTTCAGGGGGATGAAACGGGAAGAGTGGGTGGCACCGATACCGGGGCGACCGTGCTTGACGGGCTTGTAGGAGATAGAGAACTCAGCCAGGTAGTGGCCAACCATCTCAGGCTTGATCTCAACCTGGTTGAACTCCTTTCCGGAGTAGATACCGATGACGGAGCCGATCATCTCGGGAACGACAATCATGTCACGGAGGTGGGTCTTGACGAGGTCGGGCTTCTCATTGGGCTTGGCCTCCTGCTTAGCCTTACGGAGCTTCTTGATGAGACCCATGGGCTTGCGCTTCAGACCGCGGTTGAAGCGACGGCGGGCACGAGCGTGAACGACATCACGGAGCTGCTCGGAGGAAAGGTCGAGGAGCCTAACAATCAAAGTTAGTTTGCTTTTTGTTTGGCGGAAATTTTTTAAATCCCAAGCATTTCGGCAGCGAAACGACCAGATACCCTTGCAGACTAAAGGATAGATTAATCTCATCTGAGATTACATCAACTAATTCCCTTTCATCCTCCAGGTAGCTGGCGTGTGCTGCGAAACAGTTTTTTTGCGGGCGAGTGGGGGTTGGCGAGTGAACGTACTGGTCGAGGTCAATGCCGCGGTAAGAAAACTTGCGGAACTGTCTTCTCTTCTTGATCTCTGTAATGCAGACGAACTGTCAGCGACTCGTGTTCTCTTTCGGTTGTTGTGTGCGCCTGGTTTCCCCCTTCGTCGAAGCCATTCAAATATGTCGTCTGTCGTCCTCTCGATTTCATCGTTCCATCTCCAAATCCAGGTCGCATAATTCCAGTGGCTTGACTCTCATCGGGCGGCGGGTTTGATGCAGGGAAAAAGTAATGGGTGATTCAAGACATACCGGCAGCCTCCTCGGCGTTCTAGAGAATCTTCATTAGCATCTTCAGGACAGAATGTGCGACATCAAAGTGTCAAACTCACGTATTCGTGGTCAGCCATTTTAGCGGTGGTTTCCTTGGAGCACGCTTCTCGACGGTACCTCGAAAAGCGAAGGAAGATGGGTTGGCGGAGATTGTCGTGTCGCTGGGCGGATCGTCTCTGGCCACCAAACTGGTGAGGTGGGAAGGGCTCGCCTAAGCGACGGGTAGGTTCGAGCCCTAACACGCTAGTCTCATTTGGGAACAATGGGCCAGAACGGTAATGTATTGTCACATTCCATTAATAAGGTTCAAGAGAATCCAGTCTTCTCCACATTTTCTATGGGACTGGCTGTACCTTGAAATTTATTCATTGTATCGATGATACCGAATGGGCGATCTAGGGTTCCCTTGAGGGTCATCAGCAACTACAATGCATCGGAATGGCTATCCCATCTATATGGATCTAAACGGGATATAGAAATAGATTTGATGATATAGCTGACGCCAATTTCTGGCGGATTGGCCTAGTAAATTGATAAATCAATGTACTTCAGATTACCTGACATACAAACATTTTGAATTCAATCTACAATCAATGATACAATCTACGCAAAAGATATTTTGTGGAGGACAGATGAATCTGTATTGCCTAGAGCCATTTTCAGCTCACGTATGAGAAAGTCGTAACTGCATCAGAACAGCATGAACCATGCACATTTGAGGAACCAGCCGGCGGAGATGTCTCCCGAACTGATTGTACCATGCAGATGTCTGTTCCCCCATGTCATCACTTTTTGAGGTTCCGAGAGGAATGCATTTAGTCGAAGAGACCGAAGCCCATGTCCTCATCGGACTCCTCCTTCTCCTCCTCCTTCTTCTCCTCAGCGGCGGGGGCAGCGGCGTCACCACCGGCAGCGGGGGCGGCAGCACCACCAGCACCACCGGAGGGAACGGAGGCGAGCTTGGTAGTACCCTCGGAGATCAACTGAAAGTGAAGTTAGTGACAGCGCTCGTTGAATATGGCGCATGTAGACTGCAAAAACTGACCTCCTGGATGTCCTTGCCCTGGAGCTCAGCGACGACCTTGTCGAGGCGCTCAGAGTCAGCATCGATACCGACGGAGGAGAGGACGGCCTTGATGTCGGCGGCGGAGGGCTCGGCGTTGCCGGCCAGAGCGAGCAGAAGGTAGGCTGCGAGGTGCTTCATTTTGAAAGAGACTGTTGGAAGATTCGTTCATTAGTGTCGATGTCGAATTTTGTAGGAGGTACACCTCAAATAAAGAGTTTCGAGTGCAGTTTCGAGAATAGGGACGCACCTTTGTTTGTCTGATACTGAACCTGAGAAACAATCGATTTAACCGCAAGTTGGGCGGAGACTGCAACGTCGAGTTCGAAAGGTGGTTAGAGAAGTTATAGCGGGCCGATGAAAATCGAGAAAAGTGCGTTGCGGCTCGCTGTGGCTGTGTCACCGCCCGGCAGAAAACCTAAGCGAATGTGGCGCGTGTTTTCTGTCACGTGATATCTTGCCATCGCGGACTCGATTGCTGGTTCTTTGTTAGATCCCCGCCCATATTGGTTGCCTCGTCTCTATTCACTGCTTGAGGTCTGCGGGCGGACAACTGCTTTATAATTATCAAATCTCGAATTATCTACTCGGGAGTAGCCCTCCGCGCCTTGTCAAGGTCTCCATTATATGGGATCACGTTCGGAGTCATGAAGCTATCTAGTCGAACCAACCATCGACGGTAAACGGCTTCTTATTTTCCTTGCTGTCCTCTCAACACTTGATATTAAGATTACTTAAACTCCTACGCCTGTTTCAAGATGAGTGTAGGGCTGTGTTATCCTCTTTGAACCTTTCTGTCTTCTAACGCCTTCATCAGTTCCTTGACTCCGTCCTCTCGTCCCTCGGGTCGACCACGAGTTCCCAACCCCCACTATCTCGACCACCCGCACCGCCAGCGACTTCCTCAACACCAAAGAAAGATATTCGCGACTTGCCGAACCCTGCTCGACGCCCTTCTTCGAATGGACCAGCGGGTGGAATTAGCAGCGGAGGAACAAAGCGCAAAGCCGAGGATCAGCTACCACGTGTCTCCAGACCCAACGGCCAAAATAACGGCAACCTGCCTTCTACGAGACTTGTGAATACCTCCGGCTCCGGCACAGCGAAACCCACCTCAACTGCTCCCAGATCAGCTTCGGCACCGAGTCTTAAATCGAAGACTGCCTCCCCCAACCCCGTCTCAAAGAATGAACCACTCAGTCAAACGAAGTCTGCTTCGTCAAGGCCAGTCTTGAACAAACCTGCGGCCGTAAAGGCCGCTCCCGCCAAACCTGCACCCCCAGCAAAAGCGCCACCAAAGGGCTCATACGCAGCTCTGATGGAAGCAGCCAAAGCTGCGCAAGGCAAGGCGCCAACTCAAGTGGGCGTTATTAGAAACCAGCAGGTCGCTCCTAAAAAGAAACTTAGCAAGGTGGAACAAAAGCGACAACTTTTGGAGGCCCGGGAAAAGGAGAAAAATGATCGAAAGGCCAAGCGATTTGAACCAAGCGCAGCATCGAAAGGCAAGGTTGCCGCGAAGAAGGGAGAACCCGACGCACCCGAATATAGAGGCACGGCCAAGCCCTCACGAACACCAGAGCCAGTCGGATATCGTGGGACCGCAAACTTGCCGAGTAACCGACCCTCCAACGATCGTCGGCAGCATGGCAAACGCCGTATGGATGAATATCTCGGGACTGATGAGGAGGATGAGGGCGACTACAACGATGGTTACGATGATTACTACTCGGATTCTTCTGCTGATATGGAGGCCGGGTTCGATGATGTGAACCTAGAAGAAGATACCGCACTGAAGACAGCTCGACGCGAAGATGAAGAAGAACTGCGCATGGAGATGGCTGCAAAGAAGTTGAAGTTGGAACGACAAAACAAACTAGCAGCCCTCGCATCTCGAACCAAACGTTAATATCGGCCGCTTGCATTCTTGCGTTTCGTATGTCTTGTTCTGTCATTTGTTAGTTGGGTGGTGTTTCTACTAAGCATTCTGAGCGTTTTTACTTTTCTCCCTAGCCCCCTCTCTCTACTAGCTCTCTATATTTTCCCCCTTCTTCTTTCTCTTTGTTTTTATATTGTCTTTCTTTCATCTTTCAAGCGTCGATAGACCGGACAACTCATTTGATTACAAGAAGCCCTGCCACAGGAATCTTTTTGAACCACTCATAGCGGGCGTTGATAAATACCAAATTCAGTACTTACTTCCGGGTCCTCATAAGCAGTTTCTTATAACAAAACGTACTTTCTGGTATGCAGTGGATATCCCAACCTGCTTTGAAGTTGTTTTATACAAAACCACCGCCAAACCGGTCGTCTACCGGCGGGGCCCCACTTGGGCGTGACATCACCCCAACTCACTTGTTTGCAAACGTTCTCTAGTTATTCATTTATTCATTCTTCAACCCAAGAAATCTGCTGAGCGCTTTCTCTTGTCTAATTAATCCTTCCGCTCAAGTATCAACAATGGAGCCTGTTCATCACATATCGACCTCTTCGAAGATTCTTTTCAGCAAGGCGCGCAAAATTGTGCCGCCAATGCTAGAGAAATTCCACAAAGGTTCGAAATGGCAGTCAAACCCTGGGAGCACCAGAGTTTCCTGGCGCTGAAATCATACGTAGAAACTGACAATTGAGTAGGACAACTTGGACGGGTGGCGGTCATCGGAGGCTGTGCTGAGTATGTATGATATTACTGCCTCTGGATAGTCGACTGACATTCGTGAAGCTATACCGGAGCCCCATATTTCTCGGCTATAGCCTCTGCCAAGCTAGGTATCTGGAAAAAAGCCCATTGGATTCCGCAAAATGATCATCACTAACTCGACTTATAGGATGTGACATGGTATGTTGGCGAGCGTCGTCAAATGCATTTGCTAGTCTGACTATTTCCAGAGCCACGTTCTATGTGAACGGTCTGCAGCACCGGTATACTCAAGAAAATCAGCTTGATAGAAATGCGCTTGCTGATATATGTGATTTCAGGTTGTCAAAAGCTATTCTCCTAACCTCATGGTGCATCCACTATTGCCCAGCACAGAGACAGTCAAGGATCCCAAGTCCATTGATGCCCCTTCATTGGCAGAGCCTATTATCGGCATGCTTTCCCGGTTGCACGCTCTCGTCATAGGACCTGGACTCGGTCGTGATGGGGTCACGCTCAAAGTAGTTGCAGAGGTGATCAAGGCAGCACGGTCACGATCAGTTCCATTTGTGCTGGATGCGGATGGACTGCTCATTGTAACAGAAGACCCTGGTCTCATCAAGGGCTATAAGGACTGTATCTTGACTCCAAACGTCGTTGAATTCGGTCGTTTGGCGCAGGCATTGGGAATCAAGGTATCCAGCCAGGCAGATATCACAAAGGATGGAGACAACGACAAGTGCAACAAAGAGTCCGATGCATGTGAGCAGCTGTCTAAAGCTTTGGGTGGTGTGACTATTATTCAAAAAGGATCTCACGACGTGATCTCCAATGGGGTCACCAGTATCGTCTCAGATGTCCAAGGAGGGCTTAAACGCAGTGGTGGACAGGGAGACACCTTGACAGGATCTCTGGGTACCTTACTCGCCTGGCGAGCGGCTTACCATAATAAGTTGTGGGACTCGGGAGAAAAAGACCATGGCAAGGATGCACAGAGCAAGGATGATGTCCAAGACGAGCTGGAATCCAAAGACAAGCGAATGTCCCCTGGGACTACTCTTCTTCTGGCCGCATGGGCTGGTAGTGCTATTACTAGAGAGTGCTCGCGCAAGGCTTTCGAGCTCAAAGGACGAAGCATGCAAGCCAGTGATCTGACTGATGAGGTACATGGAAGCTTTCTGCGTTTGATTGGTGAGCCTGAAGGGTCCAAAACGCATCTTTAGGCTCGAGGTTGGAGAGCGGCCAGTTGAGATGAGTTGGTGGGAATTTAGGGCTCTCTGTTACCTTCAGCTTGGGATGGGAGATATTTGATCTCTCCCTTTTTGAAATTATCTACATCGTCGGGAGCATACATAACATACTACGCAATTTGCAATTAAAGTATTCTACATGATATACATAACTAGTAGAGTACCACTGGAGTACTGCTGGAGTAGAAATGTTGGAAGCAGTCAATCAGAGGGCTCTTCCAAAAAATTCGTCCGATTCTGAATGGTTTGCACCAATATAGAAGAGGAACCAGCAAGTCTGACCGATGGACTTAGACTCGTAATTCCGGTTGCTAGAAAGTGCATGCAGATACGGATCTAAGTATCGGATAATTTTACCTGCCTTTAGCCTGAGGAACTAACTATTACTACTAAAGCTACAAGGAGTACAAAGTGCATATCCTGACGTGTATCAGCTCCACTTCCCCACAGTCTGCACAGGCAGCCTCCGTCACATCAAATAGATCAAGTCAGGCGCCCTGGCATATTGCCGAGGGCCGAGATGCGAAGCAGATTTCGTTACATGAAAGAACAAGGTATAAAGAGGATGACAGTTGCCACATAGCACATGGGATCAAACTCACAACACCAAGGGCGAAGGATTCAAAACAAGGCCAACCACATAGGACTGAAGAAATCCCCAAACTGGAAGTGCATAACGAGCTTGCAGCTGACCGAGTCCAGCTAGAACTTTAAGTTGAATAATTCAGACTTGTCAATCTCAAGGTTTGGCGTTGCTGAATCCTGCAAACTATTTCTATTCATAGTTCGTATCCAGCAACTCTGTTCATATCATGTAGAAGCATGGTTATAGTATCACCAACAGAATCAAAAGTTTCCAATTGTTGGATAAAGACCCAAATATAAGAAATAAATGACTCTGAGAAGGTGTAAGTTAGAGACGTTTAGAATATTTTCCCCGCATTCCACTCCCTTCAACATAATAGACTTAGTCTTGAGTCCAATTAGGGCTACTCAAGTGAGACATGCAACCCCGCGAACATCAATCAGATACTCAATCGGGTACATCTCCAGACTTGAAAGCCTCAACTGTGCGTTCTGAAGGGTCCCCCAGTCTGTGCCGGCGAGACTCCTCCCAGCACTAATCGATAGACACTGGAGGTGTCTCAAAGGTCCCTGTTCCAGATCTCGTATTTACGCTGCGCCCAAAGCCGGGTGTGGTGGCTCTGCATCCCCGGCCTATCCTATCACCCAAACAAACTTGAAAATTTCCATAGATCTGGGGTTCAGAGAGATCGTATCCATGGGTGACATTGATTTACCTAATTGGCGTCCTGTGCTTTTTCTTCCCAATGGAGATGACAATCGAGAATCTCGTGATATTCTTGATCCGCCTGGAGGTCTAGACAGTATCGAGATACTTTGCATCTTGATGATTCTGGCAATCGACAACTCAGCTCTGTCTGCTGTCGAAGAGTAAGCAGGGGAAAAGGTATAAAGAGAAGCAAGTTGCCCTCAAGCTAACCTTCCTACCCCCGGATCAATTCTTCTTACTATAATTCTCAAGCCTCAGTCTTTGCTTGAACACTTCACCCCTCCACATTCGCTACTATGCAATTCTCTATTGTTACTACTCTGCTGTTCACCCTGGCCACTCTGGCTTTGGCAAACCCTGCCCCTGCAAGTCCACCAAAATGTGGTACTTGTAATCCTCTGTCCGGCCAGAATAGCTGCGACATCACCACCTCCTGCATCAACACAGGAAGCACTTTTCACTGTGCCTGCCGTGCCGGCTATAAAGCTTCCAAGCGCAATAATGACATTTACTCGCAATTCCGCCTGCCGATGCCTAATTACGAGTTTCTGGTCTTCGTGCCTGAGAAGACAAAGTGTAACACCTTGTGCGACAACCCTTACGCCGCTCCGTCCCAGTTATGCAGGGAGGTCCAGCTGTATAATAAGTGTGTTGTTTAAGGACTCACTGGAACTTGGATCATGTCAAGGGTATCTAGTAGTAGGGACAAGCGCTGGTACTACTGGTAGGCAGTACGTTAAGTTAATATAAGATTGTCTCTGAACGGATCGTCTGAAAGGACGAAGTTGGTTCTCGTCACACGGCCAGACTGAAGGGACGTTTGACTCTGCGCTCCTTTAAGTGAACGCTTTCTTTGGGTGAAGATTGTTAAGAAAGACAAGAAAATTACAAAGACAAAAAAAAATCGTCATAGGTAAATGAGATTAAATTGGAATTTGATATTCTTTTTATCAACCAACCATAGTACAAACCAGTCCCTGATCCCACGAAGACTCCTAAACACCCATCGCCCAAGAATCTACCGGTTCCACTGATGCATCTCAAGACACGCAATAAAACACCGGAGAAGACAGAAAAATAGCACTGTAGAGGCAAAAGTAAAGTATCTTCGTTAAGCAACCATCTCGTCGTCACCCTCAACGAACACAAGACGCGAGCCTTCGCCAGTAATAAGCCAGACCTGTAAAATATAATTAGCACATATTCGGACATGCAAAGGGTATAATCAAAACTTACGCCTAGCTCAGTGTACTCGTGGAGAGTGGTGGTAAGTTGGTCATCGGTGAAGCCCTTGGCCAAAACACGTTCGCGGATACGTCTGATGCTCATCTCACTGTCGTCACCATCTCCCATTGCCGCAGCGCCGCTCTCACGCAGGCTACCAATCAACTTGTAAATCTTGCTGCTAGGCGTGTGGTCGACGCCAGATTCGCCATCGTTATACAGAGAAGCTTTGCTGACTTCAATGAGACGCAAAGCCTCGTCAACATCCTCGCGAACGACCTCCTCGCTGAAGCGCAGGCGAGCCAAGGCTTGCGAGAGACGCACGATACCCAAAAGAGTACGAGGTGTAACGTGGGAGAATTGCTTCTTATTTGCCTCATCCTTCTTTTGTCTCTTGCGCATGGCCACATACGCGCCGACCATGTAGTCAGAAACGCTGGAAGGCACAACAGGTCGGAAGGACCGTGCCTTGGCAATGTATTGGCGAACTTCGTGAGGAGTGAACATGACTCCAGCATCCTCGTTTTCAGGGTGCTTGTTGTGCATGTGGACGTAGGTAACGTGGCTGGCAAGCTCCTCGTCACCCTCGGGGGTGGGGGTATCAAGAAGCAGGAACATGACATCGAAACGAGAAAGAAGAGCGGCAGGAAGGTTGATGTTCTCCACAGGCGAGATTCGGGGGTTGTATCGACCATATAGCGGGTTAGCAGCGGCCAGAATCGATGTACGAGCGTTCAGCGTGGTGGTAATGCCGGCCTTGGAGATAGAAATAGTTTGTTGCTCCATAACTTCGTGAATCGCAGTGCGGTCAGAGTCATCCATCTTGTCGAACTCATCGATACAGCAGATACCGTTGTCTGCAAGGACAAGAGCACCACCCTCAAGCATCATCTCGTCGGTGACTGGATCTCTCATCACAGCGGCAGTAAGACCGACGCCACTGCTACCACGACCAGTTGTATACACTCCACGAGGGGCAACTTTGGTAATATAACGCAGCAACTGGGATTTAGCCACACCAGGGTCACCCATCAGGCAAATGTTAATATCGCCGCGAATGTGCATACCATCACCCATCTCCTTGGTGACACCACCAATAAGTAGCAAGAGAAGTGCTTTCTTAACGTCGAGGTGGCCGAAAATTTCGGGGGCAATAGATCGCGAAAGATATTCGTACATGTTGCCCGACTTCATGTGCTGGTCAATCTTGCGCAAGGTTCGGCTGTCCATACCAATCTCGTTGTAGGACTTCTTGTGCTGGGTGATATGTTGAGCTTCCAGGTAGGTATCAGTCAGAAGACCGGCACGGATAGCACGGAATCCAGTGTAAGGAGTAGGCAGGAAGATGCCAGCAATGTCAACAACATCACCGGGGTTCAATTGGCGGGTCTGGGCACCGTGACAGTGAACTGTGAGAGTGCGAGGGATGTGGCCGACAGGCACCTGGTCTGCCATTTCCTGAATCTTGACCTCTTGGAAGGGGACGAATTTGGAGGCGCGAGTCGAGAGAAAAAGCTGACCCTTTGAGTTATTGACTTTGCACTCGGGGGACAGGCACTCCGAGAGAGGAAGGAATTGCTTTGTGGTAATGGGCTGGAAAACCTCACAACCGCATCGATCGCAAGTATAGGCATTGATTTGCACAGCGGGCTTAACATCAGAGACACGAGTGGTGATACCGCGAACAGTGATCAGGCTACCCAAATGTTCGCCGCGGACATTTCGAACCGCGAGAGCCTTACCGGCTCGATCGTCACTAGACCCAGAGGGAGTAAGAGGCTTGAAATTCAGGGTGTAGCGACGGGTAAGCTCAGCAGGAAACATGGAAGACGGGTCTGCGGCATCCATGTCGGCCTCCTGAGCCATTTCCAAAGTCTCGTTACGCTTATCACGCTGCGACATGATGACATCCAAGACATCATCCTTGAACCTGTAGTGGCGTGTTATATTAGTTCACTGCTACAACGACTGATTGTTCCATTGCGGGTGCGCATACGTAACGTCCTTTGTTTCCTTGGGCATGACCGCGTCCACTGCTTGCGAGAAGACATCGACGTAGCGCTTGGTGTTTTTCTGGATCGAACCAACAAGGTTCAGTGATTGCTGTTCCTCCGGCAGGGATTTTTCGTACTATATACATCGAGACGATTAGTTGGCGGTGACAATTGACAAATAAAGATGAAATGGGGTAAACTCACAACATCCAGATCGTCAAGCTCAATGATAATGTTCGCAGAATCACGGTTGGAAACATCCTGCAGAATCTGCATGTATTTGAGCTTTGGCTCACGGCGCCTCCTGGCACCACGGGTCTGCGCTCCCTCTCCATCATCAACATCATCCATAAAGTCGTACTCATCGCTAGTGCGATTTCCATCAATGTTCAGATCCTCCATGGCCTCGGTCGCAGCAGCTTCCGAAGACGACTGAAGGGTCTTGAAGTGCTGAAGAAAATCCTTGAAGCCATCCAATTGCGCGGCATAATCAACCGGCGCTTGATACTGGAGCAAAGCCATGATGAATGGTGGGGTTGGATTGCTCCGAAGTGCAGGATGGATATTGAAGACGCAAAGTGGTGGAGAGTGGGCTTCCGAGAAGAAAGGCTCAGCCCCTAGCGCATTTCGGTGGGCAAGGGCAACCCGGCAACCTTGACGCGTGAACGAGGAAGGCACGCGAAAAGAACGCGTCGCAGCGCGTTTCGGAATGCTGACTTGATTTGATGACTAATGAACGATGACTAAGTATCTCCGTCGGCCGTGGATAAGTCACCTGACTGTCACGGGCCGAGGTTACTGGGAGGAGTGTGGAGTGGGATGTCCGGGGGATGTTCTACTCCTCACTCTCTCATTCTGCTTGCGACAATAGCTTTGCGCCTTGATAATGGCGCCCAAGAAGCCTTCTACAACGGCCGAAGTAGCCTTTGTTCCGTTGAAGAATTGTCTTGTGAACCTTCCACCATCACTCGTCTCTTTGCTGGTCAATGCCAATACGGTAAGCAGTTCCATCCGTCGGCCAATCCCGCATTCCTAGCTAATGCCCTATTGTCACAGCCCGCCCAAAATGTGATCATTGAAATTCAATTCAAGCCTACTAGTGGCAAAGCCAATGGAGCTCCGCCGCAACGATCTTGCTACCTAGGATGGACAGGCATGCCAAGCAAGCGCAAGCTTGCACCAGTCGTTGCTCGAGATGGAGGATTCTCTAGAGAACAAGAGATATCTACTGTCGAGATTGATACGACCTTTGGAAGACTTCTTGGCCTCACGGAGGGACAGAGGGTATGCATCAACACCCATATTGATTGAAATTCTGAATGTGGGGTAGTTAACTCCCTTGCAGGTCGGGCTTCTTGTACATCTCGATCCACCTGTCGCGCACACCATCAATATCGAACCCTTAACTCCGGAGGACTGGGAGAGTATGTTTCTTCTACACGGCTCTTATTTCAGGCCTTGTTGCTAAATACTGTGTTTATAGTCATCGAACTTCACGCCACCTTCCTCGAGCTCAACCTCCTATCGCAAATCCGCGCCCTCCCCAACCCTTCCTATGATGCCGGACAGGAGGAACATATGCACCCATTGGCGCTCCATCTCTCCCCTACATCCACCGCAAACATTATTGTCACATCCCTCACTCCCATTCCACCAACCACATCTCCCTTTGCGAAGATTGCGCCAGATGCCGAGGTTATTGTTGCGCCGAAGGTGCGATCTAAGACTTCCAAATCTTCGCGCGGTGACAGTCGAAGCACGACTGGAAGTAGCAGAAGGAGTGCAGGTGGTAGAAGCGGCAGTAGTACAGTTCGTCCCAAGAGCAGCCGCTCGGAATCCAGTAGCCGAGGTTGCTTATACCTGAGAGGCGTTGATCGCCTCACGGCAGCTGAGACGTTTGAGCCAGAGATCGAAGAAGACGAAAATGAAGGCCTCCGCATTTGGGTCGATCCCGATCTCTTGTCTTCTCACGAATTACGGGGCGCGAACTGGGCATGTGTATCTATTGTGCAGCCCTCGGGTCTGAAGCCCCCGGTGGACCCTCAACAACAACTAGCTCAGCAAGAGCAGAAGAACAATGAAGCTGGCGCTCCAACCACGAAACTCGTGGCCAAGCTTCTTCCGTGGGAAGACGCTCCAGATAATAGCCATGTGGCGATGTCCACCCTTCTGTGCAATGCCCTCGGTGCCGACAATTTAGTTGGGGGTATCGTTCGAGTGGAAGCTGCACCACCACAACTGCATCGGTCGGCTGTCAAGACACTGAAGCTCTATCCTTTTATCGCCGACCCGTCAAAGAAGAAGGATGGTCTGAAGTTTGGCTCCGATACTGCGGCTTCTCGTGATGCCCTTGCCGAGCGCTTAAAGGTTTTGTACGGTAGCACTGGGTCAGATGTTGGACTATTTTCAGGGCCCCTGACAGATGGAATGATTCTTCCAAAGGTTGACAACCACCCCTCTGTTTCCTCCTTCGATGGTGCCATCATTCGATTCGATCCCCCGTTGAAGGGCGGCCCTGATGATGCTAAGACGATGTTTGGCTGGGTTCTTGGTTCTGAGGCTAAGCTCAATCTCGAGGTCCAAGCTGAAATTGCCAAACCCTCTGATATCAACTCTTCCGCATTACCTACAGATGACCCCATCCCAGCAGAGATCCCTCAAATGGTGGGGATCGACAAGATTATCTCTCAGTCCCTCACCAACTTGACCAAATCCTCTTCCATTTTGCTTACTGGAGGACTCGGTGCTGGCAAGACTGCATTGACTCATCTTCTGGCTAGTCGTCTGCGAAAGGAACATTTGTATAATGTGAGGTACTTTTCCTGTCGCAAGCTTGTCACGGATGAGACCAGGATCTCAAACATCAAGGAAGTCCTTAACCGCTTGTTCATGTCCGCCTCGTGGTGCGCACGTCTTGGTGGTCGGGCAGTGGTTATCCTTGACGACCTTGACAAACTGTGCCCGGCGGAGACGGAGATGCAGGTTGGAAATGACAATGGTCGCAGTCGTCAGAACAGTGAAGTGATATGTTCAATGGTCCGCGAATATTGCTCAATGAACTCTTCTGTTGTCTTGATGGCTACCGCACAGGACAAGGAATCCTTAAACAACGTGATCATCGGAGGTCATGTAGTCCGCGAGATCATTAATATGCGTGCTCCTGACAAGGACGGACGTCGCAAAGTCCTGGAAAAGTTGACTAGCCAAGACAAGCCCACGGAGTCTCTCAATGGTCATGTACGCAGCATAAGTTCGTCTACTCAGGAATCATGGCTCGATCCATCAAATCCTGGAAGTCGTCCCAGCTCATCCGGTGGTGATGGATTCGTCTTAGACCGGGATGTCGATTTCCTCGAATTGGCTGGTAAGACTGACGGTTATATGCCTGGTGACCTTGTTCTGCTGGTTGCTCGCGCTCGTAACGAGGCTCTTATTCGATCTGTTCAGGATCTATCATCCGAGGGAAAGATGATTACACTTGGCTCTGCAGATTTTGACAGCGCCTTGAAAGGATTTACTCCTGCATCTCTTCGCAATGTCACCCTTACCTCCTCAACAACCACCTTCTCGGCGATTGGTGGTCTCTTTGAAACTCGCAAAACCTTGTTGGAGACGCTGCAATATCCTACAAAGTATGCACCAATCTTTGCACAGTGCCCTCTGCGGTTACGATCCGGTCTGCTACTGTACGGCTTTCCTGGCTGTGGTAAAACGATGTTGGCCAGCGCTGTTGCTGGTGAATGTGGTTTGAACTTCATCAGTGTTAAAGGTCCGGAGATTCTAAACAAATACATCGGTGCCAGTGAGAAGAGCGTTCGCGATCTCTTTGAAAGAGCCCAGGCTGCGAGGCCTTGCATTCTCTTCTTTGATGAGTTCGACAGTATCGCACCTAAACGTGGACATGACTCTACTGGTGTCACTGACCGTGTCGTCAACCAGCTTCTTACCCAAATGGACGGCGCGGAAGGTCTCTCGGGCGTCTATGTCTTGGCAGCTACATCCCGACCCGATCTGATTGATCCTGCTCTATTACGTCCTGGTCGTCTTGATAAGTCTTTGTTGTGTGACATGCCCTCTCATGCCGACCGCGTGGACATCATCAAGGCAGTTAGCTCGAAGCTGAAGATGAGCGATGAGGTAGCAACTCGTTTGGACGAAATCGCCTCGAGAACGGAGGGTCTCTCTGGAGCCGATCTCCAAGCCGTTGTGTATAACGCTCACCTTGAGGCCGTCCATGATGCACTGGGTGATCGCACTGCCGATGAAAAGCCTGGCGCGAAGTCAAACGCTACAAAGAATGCCTCCACCAGCTCTTCCAGCAGATCTTTCATCCAATTCCTTTACTCCTCACAAGAGGAAGCATCTGGCTCTTCCACCTTGCCATCTCCTGCTGTAGTCGCAGCCAAGTTGGAAGCTATAAAGAACTCGCGCCGTCGTCAACGCCAGATTGAAAATGGCACAGCCAACAACGGTCCCGCGGCTGCCCCAGCCACTAACGGCGCCGACGCATCTGCAGACGAAATGCGCGACGAAATCATCGTACGGTGGGAGCATGTTGAGCGCTCTCTTGCCACCACCCGCTCTTCGCTTAGCGATACGGAGCGCCGACGCCTCCAGGGAATTTATCGAGAGTTTGTTGTCGGTCGTAATGGTGAAATGCCTAACGGCGAGGCTGCCAATGAGATTGGTGGCCGATCAAGCCTCATGTGAGCCACTGGATATTCTGCTCGCTGGAGATTTTGTACATTGTATATATACATATTGCATAGTTTTTGTTTTTGCTCCGATCTTCCAGCTTTTCAGGTCTTATGTCTTGTATCTGGCTCTGCATGGTTGAACACCCCAGGTGTGCATTGCTTTGTAAATCGATCACGTTCTCTCAATAAATGTGATCACTACCAAGTCTATACCCATACTTTAGATTTAGTAATTATACAGTCGCTAGAGAATGGGTCTGAGCAATCCCGACTCATTCATATTACTAGCAGTACCTAGTAGTAACATGCATAGGATCTGATTGGAACCACTCAATTATTTACATCTGCTAGTACAGACCCATAGACACCTTCAATTCAAAGAATTACAAGTCTATTCCTTGTCCAACGCAAACTGAACCAATCGCTCAAGCTTCTTCCACTCAGCACTAACAAGAGGCTTAGCGGTACTCGGATCAATACCATTAGACTTGAACTCAGTATGGACTTGCTGAAAATTGGCACCGACCAAACTCCTGAATCCTGGCACGGTACAAGACTCTGCTTGCTTGCTTGCAAGATCAGCCAGGATGTACCAGAGGATATAGTGGAAGTTGATCCCGAAGTCGTGTAATTGAATCGGGTCCTTGGGATCAGGCTCGTAACTCTGTGAAAGAAAAATCGCCAATTTTGCCAGAATCCAGGCGTGGACTTGTCGGACCGGGTGTGCGGGACTATATAGGATCGGGTCGACGCGGAGATACCGGATTGCGGCTTGGATGAAAGCACGGGTGAAGCTGTTGACTGAGAGAAGAGCGACGATCAAATCGTCGCGGAGAGAAGCGTATGGTTGACGGGTAAGAGGCCAGATAGATGTTTGTTTCAAGGTATGGAGGGCCTGTTCGAGTTTTTGAATTGTTTCTTCGGGGGATGCGCTTGAAGCATTGGCGGATTGCATCAGTTCTAGTGCTTTTCGCTCGGCTTCTTCCAGGGCGGACTCGTCTTTTGACGATGATTCAAGGAACTTATCCTCTCGGGTATCTGTTCCCTTTTCGCATTTCACGCATTTGCAGTCAAAGAAATATCTTTCAGACAGCTCTTTGCAGCGAATTTCTTTGGGCGTCGTTGTGTCAATGTATGAGATGAAGATCTGCTCGTTTTTTTTGATGGGACGAATGGCCTTGACAAACAACTCTTCTCCATCAAAGCCAACTGTGGAGTTATATTCGCAGCTGTGGTTGATCAGAGCGGCGTACGGGTGCATGTATAATCCAATTCGGTCATAAAGTGCAGTTGTCAAATTGAATGAGTTGAGTTCAAGCTAACAAATTGATCAGTTGATTTCCCAAAATACGAAAACCTCAGCTTTCATACCTTCGCCGCATAAGTCATAATAGCTTCTTCAGTCATGTTCGACTCTGAGTAGTTCTTGATAGCCCTCGACGTCATAATAACGCGGTCGAGATTTGCCTGAAGCTCCTGAATCTCCTTGATGTGTGTCTCAAGATTGGAAAAGGTCTCTAGCTCTTGAGAACTATACTTGCCACGACCGGTACGAACGACCATTCGCAGAACCGCGCGCGCATTGTTAGGCAACACATTGGGCTTCACCTTTTGATAGATGGAGCATTCCCCGGAATGGGCAAATTTCCAATCTTTAGACTGACAGGTCTGTCGGTATTTGATTAGCCGATGCTCAACAAAATCATGCATTACCCAATATGGTTGACCAATATTCTCCACCATTAACCACATCAATGGTATATCCAGCAAGGGCACAAAATGATGCCGCAGAAGTGCTATGATAGCTGTTCAACTCACCCGATCACAATATTTGACCACACGACAGCCAGTACAGGCTTTGAGCTCAGCGCCGATATCCATCTGCCTTTTTCCAAAGCAGCCGGAGCAAGTATCATCAAGACGCGACGTATCCAGAACGGCCACAAATGGAACTTTGGCATGCAGGACATCTTCGCCAACCTTGATATCCGAGGTGGCAAACAGGCCATTGCCCATGCCTTCTGAGGCACGAGACTCTGTTCTAGTCGTCACATTTGGTAGAGGGTTCCTAACTGACATTTTGGATGGTTCCTGGTGTGCATTCCATCGTCAACATCGTTGGCTGATATCCGTCGAATGATGCTGATATGCTTAGTCATCTGTATTTTATTTTTCCCTGAAGTGAGGCTGTGAGCCGCACACAAGCACGTATTTATTTACGAGTAGCTTTTGAAGGTTCAGAGTTCCTAACATTTTTGATTTTACTACTGGTACTCTTGGTGTTGATCTTAGGTTCAAAATGGACGAGGGAACAGCTACTTGTACTACGATATCTTGGGAAACAAAATGGGTGAAAAATGTACATCGTACACTACACACCTCTTAGAAGGATAATATAGAAGTTCTTTTGTCGCTGAAACACAAAACCAATCGACTACAAATAAAGTCCCGGAAAGAAAACAGGTAGAAGCAGACCCAATTCGTTTAGGCAGATACAGATCAGTAGAAAGGGAGTCAAAAGGGCAGCTCTGAATCCCAACCTCATTTCGCCGCGGGGGAAAAAAAAAGTCCAAAATGAGAAGTCCAATAAATAGAAACAGAATATAGAGGGGGAAATGAAAAATGCACGCCTTCTATCAACAAGATACCCCCTGACCCACTACCTCGCTGAGAAGAAAGAGGTAACGGGCCCGCTTGGTAGTGTCATGGCGTATTCGGGGGGTTTCTGTCATTCTGTGCAAGAATTTATCAATTTACAGCAGCTTACCGCCAACGAAGTTGGACCAGCTGCGGACCTCGGAGGGGATACCCTCCTGGCGAGGCATCTTCTCGTTCATGCACTGAGCGAAGAGCTGGGCAGTCTGTGAAAGATGATTAGAATGGACGAAATATTAAAATGTTCGGAGAGGATCAGCTTACCTTGGGCTCCATGAAGAGGGGAACGCTGAAGTCGACAGCGTTACGACGCATAACGTAGTCCTCATCCAGCTGAGTCTTTCCACGGGTCTTGGCCAGGTTGAAGACACCACGGATGTCGTACTTCTGGAAGACCTCACGGAGAGCGCGCTTGTCCTTCTTGGGGAACTCAATGACCTGGACGGAGGCATTGTCCTTGCAGGTCTTCTCGATGTGGTTCTTGACATCGGGGTTGGCAGCGTAGAACTTGTAGCCGAGAGGGTTCAGGTAGTCAACAATGGCAGCCAGGGTAGGCTGGGTGATGTCACCACCAAGCAGGATACCCTCACCAGGCTCGGGCATGCGGAAGTTCATGGTAGACTGGAGAGAGGACCAGTAGGCCTCAACCAGATCCTTACCGAAGCAAGCAATCTCACCAGTGGAAGACATCTCGACACCAAGGAAGGGGTCAGCACCAGCCAGACGGGTCCAGGAGAACTGGGGAACCTTAGTGGCCAAGTAGTCACGCTTCTCACTCATCAGGTCAACGGGCTCGGGGACGTCACGGCCGACAAGGGCCTTGGTGGCAACATCAATGAAGTTGGTACCCAGGACCTTGCTGACGAAGGGGAAAGAGCGAGAGGCACGCAGGTTGCACTCAATGACCTTGAGCTGGGGCTCAGCACCCTCCTGGTCGGCCTTGATGATCTGCATGTTGAAGGGACCGGTGATGTTCCAGGCCTTGGCAACCTTCTGGGCGATCTCCTTGACACGGGCCATGATGGACTCGTCAAGGTTGGCAGGGGGGAGAACCAGGGTAGCATCACCAGAGTGGACACCAGCAGGCTCAACGTGCTCACTGACAGCGTGGAGTACGAGCTCACCGTTGGAGGCAACACCGTCAACATCGATTTCCTCGGCACCCTCGATGAACTTGGTAATGACAACGGGGTGGTCGGGGGAGACAGCGCTGGCGTTCAGAAGCTTCTCCTTAAGCTCATCGACACTGTAGATGACATTCATGGCGGCACCGGACAGGACGTAAGAGGGACGGACCAGGACGGGGTAGCCGACGGACTCGGCGAACTTCTCAGCCTCGGAAACGGAGGTCAGCTCCTTCCAGGCGGGCTGGTCGACACCAATGCTGTCCAGAATCTGAGAGAACTTGTGACGATCCTCAGCCTTGTCGATGTCCTCGGGGTTGGTTCCGAGAACGGTAGCGTTACCAGTCTCCTGGAGACGCAGAGCAATGTTCTGGGGCAGCTGGCCACCGACAGACACAACGACACCACTGGAGTTCTCGAGCTCATAGATATCCATCACACGCTCGTAGCTTAGCTCCTCGAAGTACAGCTTATCAGCGGTATCGAAGTCAGTGGAGTACGTCTCGGGGTTGTAGTTGATCATGACAGTCTTCTTGCCCATGTTGCGCAGAGACAGGGTGGCGTTAACGGCACACCAATCGAACTCAACGGAGCTACCAATACGGTAAACACCGCTACCCAGAATGATGATACCGTGGTCATCAAAGGTAACGTCGTGGGAAGTGGCGTTGTAGGTGGTGTACAGGTAGTTGGTGTCGGCAGGGAACTCAGCAGCCAGGGTATCGATCTTCTTAACCCAGGGGGTGATGCCGAATGACTTACGGCGAGCACGAACATCATCCTCGGAGGCACCCACCAGTTGAGAGATCTGCTTATCGGAGAAACCAAGCTTCTTAGACTTCATCATCATCTCGGGCTTGATGCCGAACAGGCTTCCGATCTCCTTCAGCTCATTGTGGCAGTCAACAATGTTCTGGATCTTGTACAGGAACCACTTGTCAATCTTGCTAAGCTCGTGCACCTTGTCAACGGAATAACCCTCGTGGAGCATAGCCTGACCAACAGCCAACCAACGGCGGTCAGTAGGGTTCTGGAGAACATCATCAAGGTTCTCGAAGTGGTCACCCTGAAGACCAACGTACTTAGGGTCGACTTGGCGGATAGCCTTCTGGAGAGACTCCTCGAAGGTACGGCCGATAGCCATAACCTCACCGACGGACTTCATGGCAGAGCCGATATCACGGTTAACGTGCTGGAACTTGCTCAGATCCCAACGGGGGATCTTGGTGACAATGTAGTCCAGACTGGGCTCGAAGTTGGCGGTGGTGGTCTTGGTAACGGCGTTGGGGAGCTCAGGAAGAGTGTGGCCGAGACCAATCTTGGCAGCAGTGTAGGCCAGAGGGTAACCAGTAGCCTTGGAAGCCAGAGCAGAGGAACGAGACAGACGGGCGTTAACCTCAATGACACGGTAGTCGAGACCATCGGGCTGCAGAGCGTATTGCACGTTACACTCACCAACAACGCCGAGATGACGGACGATCTTGATGGCAGCAGTGCGGAGCATGTGGTACTCCTCATCGGACAGAGTCTGACTGGGAGCAACAACGATAGAATCACCGGTGTGAACACCGAGAGGGTCGAAGTTCTCCATGTTGCAAACAGTGATACAGTTGTTAGCAGCATCACGGACAACCTCATACTCGACCTCCTTCCAGCCCTTCAGGGACTTCTCGACCAGAATTTGGGGAGCAAGAGAGAGGGAGCGCGAGGAGAGATCACGGAGCTCATCGGGGTTGGCAGCGAAACCAGAGCCCAGACCACCCAGAGCATAGGCGGAACGAACAATAATGGGGTAGCCAACCTCCTCAGCGGCCTTCAACGCATCATCGACGCTGTTAACAGCAATAGACTCAGCAATAGGGATATCGATCTCCTTCAGAGCCTGAGCGAACAGATCACGATCCTCGCTAGTCTCTAGGGTCTGGATGCTAGTTCCGAGGACTCTGACGCCGTAGCGCTCGAAGATACCCATGCGGTTCATCTGAACACCCAGGTTGAGACCGGTCTGACCACCGAAGGTGAGCAAAATACCATCGGGACGCTCCCGCTCAATAACGTGGGTGACATATTCGGGGGTGACGGGGAGGTAGTAGACCTCATCGGCCAACTTGTGATCGGTCTGGATAGTAGCAATGTTGGGGTTGATCAGGACGGACTGGACACCAGCCTCCTTGAGGGCTTTCAGAGCCTGGGAACCTAATGGGATGATAAAAACCAAAGTCAGTTATTGTCTGTGATCAAAGGGACTCTGGAGATAATTTGCGGAGATGGGTGGTCGATAATGCCCCCCGAATGATTCTCCGCGGGAGAGAGAAACGGAGCACGCGAGCTCCCAATTTCCAAACCCCCTGGAAAGAAAAATCCATAGGCGCATCATTCCAATTGACCATCATTCACGTACCGGAGTAATCGAACTCTCCAGCCTGACCAATGCTCAGACCACCGGAGCCAATAACCAGGACCTTCTTGACGTCCACGAGGTTGCTGCCGGGCTTGACAGCACCGCTGGCGAGGTAAGACTCGGCAGTGGGAGTCTTCTGGGCCTCCGCCAGACGACGCAGAGAGCTGGAGAAGGCGCGCAGCTGCTGAGAGCGAGCGGGCGAGGGAACCTTCTGCAGGCGCAAGGTCGAAGCCGCAGAGCGGACGGAGGTCTGGGAGGTGAAGGTACGCAGAGACAAGGCCGGGCGAGCCTCAGCGAGGCATCGTTGGCGCAGCAGGGAGGCAGCCTGCCCACAGCGAGCTGCAAGAACCATTGCGGCGCGAAAGCGTCGGTAAGAACAGTTCAATGGCTCGAAGGTGGGAAGTGTGTAGAAGATGAGTCCTCGATGCTGCGGAGGTCTTTTTTTTCCCCCACCGCGTCGCTAATTGGCTACAGCCTCACCGTAGAGTTCCACTTTTTTTCCAACAAAAAAAAAAAGATAATTGCGGAATAAAGAGATAAAAGTGATTGATATTAAAGGAATTGCTTCAAAGAAGTCAATTGATAGTGTTCATAAATTCAATATTGAATCTCAAGGGAAAAAGAAAAAGTGAGAAAAAGGTTTGTTGAAAAACAATGGCATCTATAGACTGTTGAATTTTTCAATGGCGCCGATGAGTCAAATTGAACTGGCGGGAATTTAGGGTCGTGTGGATATACTCTGGGGCGGCCGATGACGCCGTAGTTCGTTCCTGGCATTTACACATATTAATATACGAGTATATTAGTACGGAGTACAGTGAAGATGGACTAGTAATACTCTATTTACAAAAGAGCATCTCGCCTTGGCTAGTATCCAGCAATAAATTAAATCTCCTTGGCTATTCCACAGCAGAGCAAAAGAAGAAGAGGAAAAGGTGGCTGGGCCGATGCCGGGGGGGGGGGAGACTATCTTTCTTATCCGTGCGGATCGACAAGTTCGGCAAGCCAATTTGCCTTACGAGATTTTTTTATTCCTTGCGAAAAGTCTCAAAAACTTGGTCTTGTACAAATTATAATAGACACGAGGTCTTTGAAGGTATAAAAAATTACGACCGCATTCATGAATCATGTATAATGAGTCTACTTTCCTCTTAGTATTGTCCCGTCTATATATCTAGGTAGATCTCAGATCCCCAGGGCCAGTGTGTCCTAGAATATATATAGACCCGTCTATGTGTATTTGGCATACCGAATTTATATTTGGTGGTACAACCACTTTATCCGCTGCAAAAAGCCATATGTATTTATTTTACCTAGCTAGTAGCTACATACTACTGTCTCTCTTCGTATTTTTGCCTCGATGCGCTCAGTCTACTCCTACTAGGATAGTATTCTCCCATTCAACCTGGCCCAGGGCCCTTTGGGGCCTTTTTCCTGCCGCAAAGACCCACCCACCCCTCGTCGTGTGCGAGCTTCGGAGGTCCATATATCTGACGCTTCCGAGTCAGGCTCCACACCGTCTTGCATGACCTCATTCAGATCTTGATTCAATATATCGTATACTTCGCCTAATGTCTTTTGTGCATCCTGTGTGACCTCGGTTCCCAAGACAATCTTTTGCTGAGCAAAGTCTCGTTCATTCGATGCTGCGGCATTCGAGGCGAAGGACCATGCTTCGGCGAGGTTGATCAGTTCATCGGGCGGGTTTTTATCAGTGGATTGAGTCTGACTGCGGGAATTGAGGGCGGCGACGGCATGTTTGAAGCGTGGCTGTTGGGCCAGAATGGGGTATTCTGGAAGTAAATGACTTTCGTCGCGAAGACGATGTAGAGCGCGGAGGGTTGTGCTTTTTTCTTTTGCAAGTAGTGCAGATAGATAAGTCTTTTGTAGCGCCATTGACTTCTGGCTTTTAGAAAGTGGGATAAGGTTCTCAGTGGTAAATGCCAACACGTTCAACGGGTCCGGCGGTGCTATTTCTTCTGCGGGGATCCCAGTCAAATAATTCGGCCGAGGAGCAGGCTTGGACGTCACAGTAACAGGTTGACAAGCCTTAGAGGCGACGACCAGTAGCTCCCGACGGGCTTTAAGATATGCGGCATATTGTTCGCTAATTCTAGCCTTTTGTTGTTCCATGAGGTATTGGGCTTCTTCAATCTCCCCTGGCGGCATTTCTTGGATCATACTCTCATCAGGATCTCCTTCGCTCACAAGACGTTCTTCTACCCATTGTACTAGTTCATCGCGCGTGCGTCGTAGGGCACGAAGTTTGACGGCGGGGGTAGGTTCACGCGGGGATACGCCGTCGCCAGAGTCATGTCGAGATCTAACTCTCTCGAATAGCTGCTTTTCCCGATCCAATTGCATCCGAGCACGTACTACTGCTCGTTCAAGATTGTGAACCAGGTCATCTAAATCGGTGTCGGAGTTGGTACGGCCAGTCTCGCCAGTCTCTAAATCCTCTGAGAGCAGCAATTCTTTATGGGGGTTTTCCCTTGCATCGTCATCCTTTGCTTGGTTGGCAGACTCTCGCGCTTGGAGCTCTACAAGGTAATGCTCAAAAACCTTCAGTTTTGAATGACGACGTCGATCACGCAGTAGGAGGAGATAATCTCGCAGCACCGCCCCAGGTTCCTGGGGATCGACAGGGTCAACAGGGCGGTACCTGGATGCCCGTTGCCGTCTCAGCGAGGCAACATCCTCAGAGACAGTCTGCAATCCCTTCCGTGCAGCGACATTAGCCTGCAGTGCTTTCAAATATTCTTTTCGTAGGCCCGGGAGATCAGCAGGTATTCGCTTCACATCGGCGACGCCGTCGGTGGGTGCAGACAAGGCGAGATGAGATTGGGCGACATTTGGGTCGGCATCATCGGGGAAAATGATGTACGATCGTAAATACAACGTCAGGGCTTGTCGAATGCGGAGAGCCTCTTGTCGGGGCTTGATGTAAGGAGCGAGCAGTTTCGCGAAGGGTGGAATGTGGGTAGTAGGGGGGTCGTAGGGTCTGGTCATGGTGTCATTGGTAGAGGGTAGAGGATAGTTTCCACAGCTGAGTTATGGAGTGAGGTGTGTGTCTTGTACAGGCGCATTTCCTGGCAGCTTTCCAACTACCAGTCCTCCATAGTGGATCCCCATAAACAAAATCAAAACAAAACACCAAGATATCCCGGCCAAGATCGCCTGGCGTTGTTGTTTTGCCGTTTCGAGGTGGGCCGTGATTATGTAACCGCAGATCAATGGAGATTGATTGTTTCGAAGCTGCGAGGAGTCAATGGGATATCTTATTACAGTACATTTATATGTATCCAAGATGACGTGGTGTAGTGCTCAAAGATCTCCCAAAGTTATCATTGATCGATTGGTCAGTTGAAATATAGGTATGTTTCAACTGACCATCATGCTGCTTTTAGGTAAAATCATCATGATTCACACTGGCAATCTTTTGGGGGGGGGGGGTCTGAGCACTAGGAACCACATAGTCAAGTGTATAGTAACTATGCATTTCCATAGCCCTGGGGCAGTACATTAGACATATGTACAGGACATGAATTCGACCGACAGGAACAAATTAAGTTTTGTTTTATATTGAAGGGAATGTCATTCGAAGACATCATTACGAGATTCTTGTCAGGAAGAATTATTGTCTGCGGAGTATATTGGTATTAGTTTAATAGGAATAATGATAAATCATCTGCAACTGTGTTTACTAGTTGCGTACTAGTAATATTGTAGTGTATATACTGTACACTGTAACTATACCTATAGTTACAGTAGTACATAGTGAGTTAAAGTGTACGTTTGTTTTGGGAGGGGTCTTTCTTCCCCTTGTCACCTCACTCTACCTCATCTCCCTGCACCAACCTTCGTCAGATGATCATCGGGCACGACAATCTGGAATGTTTCAAAGACCACTGGGGAATTTCGATCAAGGGGCTGTGTTGACTATTAGCTCTGCTCTGCCACGCTATCTCTCGCTGCCCGACGTCGCAAAACATAGTTATAGTTCCTCGGTCCTTCTTTTCTTTGTTCTCTTGTATGCCTTCTGCAGGTTCAGAGGAGCTCAACCACTGATACATTCCACCCTTCTGTCACAATGGCCCCCGACTTGGGTTCTCTTCATTCAAGCTTGACTCAACGTCGACCCCGTGCCGCAACATCGGTCCTACCAACGGTGGTAACACCCTCCTCGGCATCTCGTCAGGGCCCCAGTACGACAAATCCCAGCCTACACTCAGGTAGTCCACCATTGGGCTCGAGTGAGCATGGTATCACTAGTTCAGCACAAGGTAAGCTTTCGGCAATACTCGGTTCTGTCGGAAGATATCTTGGAGACTAAAAGCAATGTCCAGGGCCACTGCGGCATCCCAAACCCCTCACTCCATCAGACCTTCACATGGTCTTAGAGAAGGAACAAGAAGCTATGGCAAGTTTCCTTAAAAGAGAAGAAAAACTAAACGATTTGTTTGATTTCTAATACTGAATTTCAAATAGGTAAACCGGTTGACCCGCGAACTTTCTGTCCTTCGTCAACAAACAGCATCAGTAGCATCTACTGCTTCCTCCACCACCTCCAACCTCAATGATTCTACGGAAGGATTCCACCAATCACCTACTCTGGGAAGCTCGACACAGTCTCATTCATCTCGTCGACAGCGATCGTCATCGAGCCTCAGTGCCCACACTCCATCTGCACAAGGTCCTCGATCTGGAAGTGTGTCGGGTATTGCGCCCACTCGCGAAAGCAGCATACCTTCTCGGCCCGTTCGAAGTCGTCAGACATCCTTGACCTCCCGTCGGCCATCCGTCGGATCTTTATCGTCTTATTCATCATACGCCCATGGTGAACACTACAGCAGCAGTCCTTCTATTTATCCGCACCGTAACTCTGTGTCGCAAACCTATCTTGGACAGTCCGGTACGCCCGTGACGAGATGCGAAGAAGCGGCATTCCATAGATCCGAGCTTGATATTGTCAAGCGAGAGAACGAACTCCTACGCAAGCGAGTACGGGAGCTGGAGGGGAGCTTGAAAAAACTGAAGGAGGAACCATCTGAGGCACCGACTGGAGCGGACGTTTAAGGTCTAGAATTAAGTACCCTTTTTCTATCGTTTGGTGCTTATATTCTTTTGTTTATTCTCTTCTTTTATTTTAGCGCATAGCCTGGAGCGATGCATGTCCCGTCTTAAATTCTGGATTACTGCAGGCAGAAACATTAAATTCAATTATGCCATTCTCATTCACTCTGGATATATATATATATATATATATTATCTCTATTCTGTTTGCCTGATGTTAGTTCCTCCGGTGGGCCCTCCAAAAGTGTAGAGGCGGTGCAGCTCAACTGCTACGTCACTTGTGGCGTAGCTTGACTGTTTTTAGTCTGCAGGAAAGTATTTAGTCCTGTTTGCCCCTCCTGAGTTCATCTTGCTTTTCTCTTTTATCTTCAAATTCCAACTTCACAGAATTCCTCAATAATAATGTCTACCCACGCCACTGTTCAGGTCTCAGGCATTTCGCCTGCCACCTCTGAGAAGGATGTCCGCGACTTCTTCAGCTTTTGGTATGTATACCCCTCACATGCAAATCTCCCGACAAAATCATATGTTCCCTGTGCTAACTACTCTCCCCTCCAAAATAGTGGCAAGATTGTCAACCTCTCCATCACCCCAGTTTCATCTGAACCCGACTCTCTCAAGTCCGCCAGCGTGACATTTGAGAAGGAGGCGTAAGCTACCCCGCACCGCGTTTCACATGAGTTGTGTAGATGGCGCCACCAGCGCATCATTTCGCCAACTTTCCCTTACAATCCCCCAGTATTGTTCTAACATAATTTAATTATCAACAGAGCTGCTAAGACCGCCCTTCTCCTCGACCAAACTCAATTGGGCGGTTCAGCCGTCCACGTCGAGTCAACCCAAAACATCGACGACATCGCCGGTGGCCAGACCACCAGCGAGAAGGCCGAAGAAGAGCACGAGATCGCCCAGGAAGACAAGCCACGCTCGCGCATTGTCGCCGAGTACCTGGCACACGGATACGTTGTCAGTGACGGTGCGATTCAAAAGGCCATCGCACTGGACCAGAAGCACGGATTCTCCAACAAGTTCACCACCGCACTGAGCAACTTTGACAAGAAATTCAATGCCACTGAGCGCGCTAAGGGCTTGGATGAGAACTATCAGATCTCCAACAAGGCTGCTACTGGCTGGCGCGGTCTGAACCACTACTTCGAGAAGGCTCTCGAGCACCCGCATGGTCAGAAGCTGCGTGACTTCTACGTTCAGACTGATAAGCAGGTCCGTGATATTCATAATGAGGCTCGTCGCCTCGCCGATCTGAAGCTGGGTAAGAGCTCCGAGGGCGAGACTACCACTGCCCCTGCTGCACCCGCTGAGGCTGCTGCCGTTGCTCCGGGTGTTGTTCCTGCGTCTGAGCCGGCCGGTACGGCTGCTCCGGCTGAGCCTAAGGCTTAGATGAGATTAGATGGATTCTTGATACCTGTGTTAGGCGTGGTTATTTCGTAATATCACCTTGTTACCATGTTTATTTTGCTTTTTAACGACTATCCCTCTGGCTTTGTTTCGGGGTAAGTTTACGATTGATGTTTCCACTTCTCGCAGTACCAATTTACATAGTCGCTTGATACGAATGAGAAATATTTTAGGAATTTCCATGTATGAATATGTAATATTTTCTTTCTACTATGTGAAATCCCAAGTCGAATATTACTTCTCAGATCAAAACCATATAAATTTTAATATGAGATCATCACAATTTAAACCGAACACTTAAATCATTTATCATCGATACATAATACTTCTCCCGATTCATAGATATTCCCCACTATTTCGCATACTTTGCCGCCTCAGCCTTCTCCAATGGATGTACCGGGTTACTGGACAGACTGTTTCGCTTGTTCTCTTCTGACTTTTGCTGCGCGAATTCCGGTGCAGGTCGAGCGCCGAGTGAGTCGTCGATCTTGCCGCTACCAGGGACGTCCTTTTGTTGGGAGCCGGTCAAGCGCTCTGGGTCGGGGGATTGACGGCCGGGAAGTTGAGATGACATGTTGGAGAGTTGGTCTAGGGATATGGAGATTTAAAAAATTCTGTAGTATGTCTGTGGAAGTAATGTATTAGATAAAGTTGAGATAGAGTGGCAAAGACTAGTATATCGTCTAGTTGGTTGGTGTGGTTATTGAACACGCACCTATATGAGACCGTTTCCGGGATAGACAGATAGAAGTAGGAGTAGAAGGTCACTGATTGAATAATTCAATTGATAGATATAAGTGTAAGATTGAGGATGCGAGCCATTTATATCTGGCCAGAAGGCCAAGTTGACGTGACCAGCGCAAACCAGACATGGTGCGCGTCTCATCATAATGACGTTACAACCAGGTTCGAGGTGGACATCGCCGCATTGGGGAATTGACAGCTTCTCACCGGGTAATTTATAGATATATTATTTAATCATACTGTAAACTGTATTTGTTGTCGATCTTCGCTTTCTGAATTGAGTGTTCCATGTAATCAAGACTTTTTAGTGATATCAACCGAGGAATGCCACGTGGGGTGGCATTGTGTTGTATGAGAAAAGTAGAAAACTACGGGAACCCTTGGACTCATGGTAGTTCAACCTATCCCGTTAGAGATCAGGGACAGGAAGTGCAAAATCTACTTGCTAATTGCATGATTTGAACTCAGTATTTGTGTGATGAGGCTGATGTACTTTATCATGAGGATGGTGTTCTTGGGGAATCTGTGCAGGGAGGTGGATTAGAAGGGCAGGGGGTAGCGACTTTTGAGAGCACATCAGCGGCGACATGATATAAAGGAAAAGAGGAAACATAAGCACATATAGACGGGAAAGCAAGACGTGATCTAGACAATGGGAAGAAGACATGAAATCGGCATATGTCTCGTGAGGAAAGGATGCGATAGACGGGTATCCCGAACAAGACCAGACATTGACGCAGTAACCAGCCTCGCTGGCTCTGCAAAGTTGTTAGGCACAGTTGACCCTGTTTCTACCGTCGGTCTATTGGTTGCCGTTGGGCTGCATGCCCGCTGCAGCGGCGGCTTCGGCGTTGGCAGCAGCGGCCAGTGCCTTGGCGTCAGCCTCGTGGAAAACGGCTTGGATAATCTGCTGCTCCTCGGGACCGAGGACCTTGGTCAGACTGTCATATAGCTGGGGCTGCTCTGACTGGAGGTCTGTGGAATTTGTTAGTTTATAAATAACAGGAGAGTGATCAGGCCTAGAGCGGGGCGGTGACATACTCAAGAAGACATGCTTGAACATGCCATAGGGTTCGACCTTGTCCAATGGAGTCTCAAGAAGACTCTCCTCGTCCATCTCCTCTTCTTCATCATCGGCAAAAGAGCCGAATTTGCGAGCCTCCTGGTTGAGGAACTCGAGGTAAGCAGCGCTCTCATCGGCAACATCGCCGTCAAGAGCAGTTTCGCCTTCTTCCTCGTTCCATTCAACTTCGCCGTCCCAGTCGTTGTCAAGGTCTTCATCATCTTCGAGATCATCATCGAGAGTAAAATCGGATTCCTTGGTGGCATCCTCACGTTCTAGAAAATCGATATTAGTATAAGCATAGACCTCAAATTCCAATGGGATACATACGCTTGAGAGCAGCAGGCAGAGTCTGGAAGAGTCTTGTCACACCCTGCAGCAACCTCGGCCAGCCCTGTTGGACGCTCACGGGAACATCACCTCCCTTCAGAGTGAGAAGCGAGCTGATCGCAGCAATGGACAGCTTCTTGTCGTGAACACGGCGAAAGTTGTCAATATTGGAGAACCAGGTGCTAAAGAATTTATTTGTCCAGCCTTTAGCCTCAAGGACCTGAAGACTGAGGACAGGGTTATAGTAAATGGCATTGATCACCATCTCCATCAGATGGATACGGTATGTCTTGGTCCGCACCTCGGAGGTATCAATGATGTTCATAGACAGCTCGATGAAGAGAGGAATGTATTGGTCGATGCTTCCGCGAAGGTTGAGCATGAGGGTTTCCGCCAGCTTACAACCGCAGATGCGATCAACACCACCAACATTCTCGTCCCGGAAGATGTCCTCAACCATACCTACGAGTGCACCAAGGTAGGCAGGGTTTTGCACGAGCATGTCAGATCCATAAGAAATGTAGTTATCAAGTGCCGGAAGCATGTCCTCAAGGTACAGCTCGGCGCCACCCTTGAAAGTCTTATGGATCAACTCGAATGCTTGCCACATTGTAGGTGAGATGTTTTTGGATGCAAAAGTACAGCTGTCAATGATCTCAAAGACTTCGTTATACAGATCGTAAAGCTTATTCTCCAAAGTGATGCTGATGACAGGCATCAAAATAGTCTCAAGATGGAGGAGAACATCGGGTGTGCTCTCAAGAGTCAGAATCAGTGTTCCAATGGTTTGCAAGACACCCAGCGCGGTGATGCTCTTGTCGTCCAAGAAGTCACCTAGATTGTCCTCGTCGCCCTTGCTGGCATTCCGCTCAAGGACTTCGCCAATAATGCGCATATATGTGTCGCGCAGCTGCTCACTCAAGGCCACGGCGAAAGGAGTCAGTTCCGCGGAGAAGACCTCGACGAAATCTTCCATGACATTGGCCAAAGCATCAACATCGACCTCATTGGCCAGTTTAAGGAGCTGCTGCATGATCTGGGGGATGTTCTGCTGCATAGACGTGCGAATGACATCGTGGCGGATGAGAGGCTGCAAGGCGAGAGCAGCCTCAACACGGACAGGCAATTCGGGATCAGTCATCGATTCCAGGATGTTACGGTAGATGACCATGAGGTTGTTGGGGTCCTTGAAGTCAAGCTGTTCAAACTTCTCCAGAGTGTCACAAGCACGAGCACGCAGGAATCCGTGGGGACTGCGGAATTCAGGGAAAACGTGTCTGACGAAGAAGTACTCGACCTGATCGGCGATAGGGCTCTTCTTACCCAGAATGACCGAAGAAAGAGAGCCAATCATGCGCAGAGCACCCTCCTTCTCGCGGGGAAGCTTTTGATCATCAGAAGCAGCCTCGTACTTGCTCACGACGCTGTTGACGAATGTCAGGATCGCGAAAGTCTGCTTCTTGCGATTCTTGGTGAGGGAAACCAGGAAGTTTGTCGCAGCGATGTCGGGGGCCGAAACCTCCTCGTAGTAGTTCAGCTTGCGGTGGAGGTACTCCGAAGGGTCATCCTCAAACAATTCAATGTCCTCGTCCGACTGGCACAGGGTAGGGAAAACAAAATGAGCGATCAAGTTGTCCATGTGCGGCTTCAAGTGATCCCACATTGTTTTGGGCTTGACGCATTCTTCCATGAAATTCAAAGTGTAAGAGAGAGCCGGGTTGCTGAGCCATTGCGCCTTGGATACCCATTTGTCGATCTCCTGGAGATATCCCTTGAGGATTTCAGGCGCGAATGTGCTGATAAAGGTCTTCGCATACTGGGTGTAGTCAGGAGTAGAGGACTTAGTCATTGTCGAGGGGTTTCCGTATCTAGAATTGCAATTTTGATGTCAGACGAAGGTCGCAATGGAACCCGAGGTGACTGGAAGTCATACCTGATGAAGAGACGGTTCAAGTTGGCGTATGCCCACTTCTTGCACTTCCACCAATGGTTCAATTCGCGCTCCTCCTTCGAGTCTCCCATGGAGTTTGCCGGGGGTGTCTTGGAGATGATTCGCAGGAACAACGTGCACCAATCCACGGTAGACTGGTGGCTCTGGAGGGAAGGCGAGAGTTCGAACTAGAAGATACATGTTAATACTCCCGAGTCTTTTCGAAATAAAGTTTGGAGGCTCATACACAAATCGCATGTTTGTAGGATTTGACGATGATACGGAGCATCTCGGCGGCCTCCAGGCTCTCCTCGTCAACCAGTCTTTGACCGATACCAAGCAACTGCGGGAACGAGTGCTCCACAATCTTATCAAACTCCTCCCGCTTTTCTCCAGCCTTGTAGCGATAAACACGGCAAATAGCCAGAAGGCACTGCAATCCAGCGTAGACGGTGTTTGCATCATTGGTACCGAGAAGCTGAATGGTAAGGTCGAGGAACCCAGGCCATTTCTCAGGGAAATCGTGCTGCAGGATTTTCTGGAGAAGGGGAACAAGCTGAGCGCGAACATTGGGCGGGGTTGATGCCAGAGCAGGGATCAGTCGCTCACGGAAACCGGGCTTCTCGGATTCGGGGACGGGGGCTCGCTGCGGGTTGTCATCGATAGGCGCCCAACCTCTGTTGATACGGTTCTTCAGGTAGACACCGGCTGATGAAGCAGAGAGTGGTTAGGATGAGAAGGATATGTATGGACAAAACGGACGCTGGGTGGAATGTCCTCACCAGAGAGCTGAACAGCATTGTTTTGCTCGCCTTGTAGAATATCTAACAGCGCATTGATAAATCCAGGCTGGGATTCGGCCTAAGATTGGGGAGGTTAGCCCCCCGCTATTAGTTTCATGAAGCCCACGTTCACTCGATATCACGACGCACATATTTAAGATCAAGCTCCGCCTGCTGACGAATGCTTGTGTTTGCATCCAGTGTACACTGGATACGGTCTCGAAGGGCCGTAACGTCCATCTTCACACCACCTGGGGGCACCCCAGCGCCAAAAAAATCACAAAAAGGAAAGGAAAAAAACTCCAATAAGGAACCCCCGAGGAATACGGGCCGGTACCGATGATGAACAGAGAGAGGGAGAGGGGCGACGGGGTCAAGGACGAGGAGGTCCAAGAGGGGAAAAGAATGAGTTTAAAAAAGTGTAGAGGGGGGGTCGGTGGAAGGGGATTTTCGCGGGCGGTCGCCCCGCAGCTAATCAGCGGCCGCACACTGTTTTTTCTATATGGATGGGGCTTCATGGCTTTTCTGGGCCCTCGGCTTTTTGTGAAGTTTCTTGCTATGACTAGGGTTATTAGGAATTACGAGTGTACGTTTGAATTTAGTCTCAATTGTCATATATTTTAATTGAACTAATGGTAGCAATGCTGCTCGTAGTCGGTCGTAAAAGTGACGCATATAAGGGACACGCAGGGAGTAAGTCCCCAAAGAACGGCCAACGAAACGCCTGGTGCGTTTACATGTATAACGATGCAGCAAAAATGACATCGCGTTTAATCAGTTCTTGGGCCTGTTGCATCTTGGTATAGAGTGAAGGATCACCGACAAGCTTGGCAGCATTCTTGACTTCGCGGCAGGTCTCGTCAAGTCGACTAATGGTCCGAACAATGGTGCCCTCCATCACATCAGTTAGGTCAGTAATGCGATTGAAGGACATTCCCTTGGCCCATTCATAGACCACCTCCGCCAGGCCAAAGCGCGGTTTGCTGGCAAAATCGTTGGAATCTTCGCTAGACTGGATAACCTGATGCAAGACCTGGAAGTCATTCACCCGCTCCGAAATGCGGATAATGGCTTCCTGGCCCTTCTCCAATCGAGGTGTGAGTTTGGGGGTACTTTCTGTCTTTTCTTGGAACACAAAGGCAGAAAGAAGAGCAACGATCTCTTCGGGCTCGTATTCGGCGAGAACATTCTCCAGAACCAATTCTGTCAATACCAGTTCGTCCGCAGAGTGAATCTCGCAGGCCACCTTGCCCTTCAATTGCACTCGACCCGCATCATCCACAAAGCCCAGCTCCTTGAGCACATGAATACGCTGTTCATAGTCCGGAAGAAGCTGGAGATTCTGATCCGACATCAGTTGCTTCAGCTGTGAAATATTCTCCTTGACTTGCCATTCATCATTTTGCATTTCAAACTGTAAAGACACGAGGTTAGGATTCGATAAGTCTATCGTCAAATACTCTTTCAACTCACATGTTTCAAGAAATTGGGGCACTGTAAGCAATGACCAGACTGGGCAATCTGGGCTTGAGCCTGTCGTTGATCTAAGATGTCTCGAACTTGAAGCTCTTTGATGCAAGACCAATCGATTTCATCCCATGCATTCTTCAGCCAAGAAGAGGTATACTTGGTCAGCTCCTTATCTGCGACCTTTACGGCCTCTATTTGAGATAGATATATGTTAGTCCCGATCAAATAGACGGAGATAGTTGGATAAGCTAACCTTTCTTGATATTCAAAAACCAGATGGGTCCTGTGACCTTAACTTGAGTGTTTGTGACACACTCAAGTTCCGTCAAGGGAATCTTGGCAACCTTCAAGTGCATCGATGCACCATTTTGAGGAAGCTCTCGGAAGAATTGTCGAAACTTGGGTAGAAATGGCAGGATATCACTAGGGTGACGCTTTGAGCTAATAGCGCCCATCTCGAGCACCTGAATGCATGGTACTGTTCCCGATGTGACACCTTCCTTCACTAGAATACCAGCGGTTCGCAGTCCATCCTAAATGATTTATTAGACTCAATGAATTCTCAGGCTTGCCTCAAGGATGATAAATCCACATACCTTTTGATAAACCACCAACCTCTTGATACTAAACAGCCTTTTGCCCACGGGGGACGATAGCAAGTTCGCATGTAGCTCATTAGTGAGTCGCTTAAACTCAATTGAAGCCGCGTGGCAAGCTTCAAGATCAATGTCACAGATGTCACAAGGCTCTCGTTTGATTTTTGCCAAACTGGCTTCAGAAAGCTGAACTTGCTTCTCGTGTTCTGGCAGAAGTGCCTGCGTTGCATTCTCGCTGAAACTCCTTTTGATCATTTCTTCGATCTTCAGCGCCTCCACACGAAGAAGATTCAGGATCATGTTGTATGTCAGTCGGAATTGAGATCGAAGCTTGGTCGGGTCTCCCAGTATCATCTTCTTCAGGGCCGCAGCGGGCGGCGCTTCATCACGGCCACTGGCAACGACGATCACATATCCGACATTGTCAAGACCTCTGCGTCCAGCACGCCCAGCCATCTGCGTATACTCACCAGGAAGCAAATCGCGGAAGGCTTTTCCGTCGTGCTTACGGAATCCAGAAAACACGACAGTTCGAGTTGGCAGGTTAAGACCCATAGCAAATGTTTCGGTGGCGAAAAGAACTTTGACAAGTGATTTGGCAAAAAGAATCTCAACAATTTCCTTCATGATGGGCAGTAAACCACCATGGTGTACTGCGATACCACGACTGAGTAATTCACGGAGATTGAGGATCTGAGGGAGATTTCTGTCCTCGGGCTTGAGTCTAGTAAGGGACTTCTCAATGAACATGTGGATTAAGCTCTTTTCAGAAGCATTGCAGAAATCTTGCTTCGAAAGAGACTCTGCGTTCTCTTGGCATCGCTTCTTAGAAAAGACGAAGATACAGCCTGGTAACAACTCTTCCTTACGAAGGTGGGAGACCAATGAGACCCATATAGTTTTATCCTGTGCCGCAGATGTCCGACCACCTCCACGGCCCGTACGAGCAATATTTCCGGTGCCGCGATTAGCAGGCTGGCCTCGACCACCGCCTCCACGTTGGGGAGGACCACCACGTTGTCCACCACCCCGGCCCCCTCTAGCCCCAGGTTGACCGCGTCCTCCCCCTCTTCCTTGTCCCTGCGGTCCTCCTCGCTGTGTTTGAGCAAGAGCAAGAGCATCGGCTTCTTTCTTGGCTTTGGCATCCTTGCCCGACATAGCATCGTTTGCTTTCTTCCAGCCAGCCTCGAGGAATCGCTTGTTGGAGTCAACAATCTTGTATTTATCCTTCCCTCCCCAGAGATAATGCTCGAGGGGAACGGGCCGTTTGGGGGTGGATATCACATAGATATCCTTCTTCTTTGTGCGACCCACCCACGATGCAAACTCGTGGGTATTTGGTACAGTTGCAGACAACAAGATCAGGGTGACATGCTCCGGAAGCATAATGATAACTTCTTCCCAGACCACTCCACGCTCAAGGTCATTCACATAATGTACTTCATCAAAAATGACAAACTCGACATCTCGGATAAGATCTGCACCGCGGTAAAGCATACTACGCAGAATCTCTGTGGTCATAATCAAGCAACTAGCCTCTGGATTGATTTGGACATCGCCTGTAAGAATTCCAACATCGTCAAAAGTCGTGCGGAAATCACGGTACTTCTGGTTGCTGAGAGCTTTTATGGGAGATGTGTAGATAGCTTTGGTCATGTGTTTAGATGCAAGTGCAATTGCATACTCTGCCACAACTGTCTTTCCGGCCGACGTATGGGCAGCAACAAATACCGAGTCGCCATTTTCAAGGTGATAAACGGCTTCCTTCTGGAAGGTGTCCAGTTCGAACGGCCACTCTCTCGCCATGTCGGGGACCAGCTCACTGAAGTTGGTGATTTCCTTGTTCACATCAACGACATGGGCCCATTCTCTGCCCTTCTGCTTTTGAATTCCAGCCAGAAGAGGGTTACGCGGCTCCAAAGCTGCAAACTCAACGGGCAAAAGAGCATCGATATCCTCCTCTTCATCATCGCTTATCTCATGCTCACCATTGGCTTCAACATTTTGTGGTGCTTTATCTTCTGTTGCTTTTTCTTGCTCATCATTCTCAAGATGGCGTTCCTCTTGGAGAAGAGCTTGTTCAACTTCTTGATCACCTTCAGTAGAATCTTTGGATTTGCCTTCCTCGAATACATGTCCTCGTGTGAATCCTGGAGGTACTGTCAGAAGACCACCATCGCTTCCGAAGTCGATAATTCGGTCAAGACCGGTCTGCTTTCCTCCGCTCCGTTTTTGCTCCGGGCCCTGGATGCCACCTTCCATTTCAGCAAGGGCTTCAACACCCTCCAAGCCGCCTGGTGCGAATGGGAAAAAGCCTGCTGCTCCTCTCACAAATTCCGCACGCCCAGCCGGACGACGAAGTAGAGAAGTGGAGTTCTTGGCAGTTTCGCTCGTTGCTGGCACTGTCACCTCATGATATCCAGTCACTCTTCCTTCCAAGCCCTCTCGTGTGAATCGAGTTACAGTTCGTGTTTGTGTAGGAGCAATCTCAAATAGATCGGTGGTTTCTGTCGGAGCCTCCCATCGTCTCAAGAAATAATTAGCCAAGATCATTATTCTGCAAAGGAAGAACTGAAGGGCCTACTGTTGGAGCTGGTTGAGCCAGCTAGGCGTGAACTTGGAAGATGGAGTCAAAAATTCCGCTTCCAACTCCGCTAGGAGTTCCTTCCCACTCTGGTGTGCCTGTTTGCGAGGCCCAGGGCCGCTCGTCACGCCATTTTCGCCCTCCACGGTCTGAGTCTCGAGTTGAGTTTGTATCGTGTTCGGGTCGAGATTCTCAGCCGTAAGCTTCAAGCCTTGCATGGCTGAAGCTAAGGAGTCCGCCATCGTTTGTAAAAAGTGTTCAATGGTAAACAGAAAGTATCACCAAGTCGTATTCAGTTCGGTAATGACGGCCCACCCCACATTGATGTGCGATTCGGTGAGATGAGGATGAAGGTTTGTTCACAAAACTTTCACACCGTTGTACAAAATGCGACTTCAATTCGCAACAGCAATGAATTGCCGTAAGGAAGCTCTACAAAGCAGCACTTCTGAGTGAGTCTCGGAGGTGAATGATCCCCGCGGGCAGGAGCTCGTAAGGCGGCAATCTGCGGCAGTATTGAGGCGAGGATGACTGACGTCGTGTGGGGCTTGGAAGTATGAACAACTTCAAGTTAGGGTTTACTTACTTTATAATTTTGAATATTTTGGAAACACATGATGACATTACATCAAAATCTAAAAAGCTTGAGGGTACTATCATATGATTATGCTCACCAATATCTATCTCATTGCATCTAATCAGCCTTGCCTTTGCCTCAATTTTAAGTTCACTAGTAGTGGAGGTTGATGGAATGAAACGTAGGCTCTCTGGTCATCCGAGTATCTTCTTCTGCTATCCGGACTAATTTCAATATCAAATCTCCAGAGGGTGCGGGCAAGAATCATTTTCATATTGTCAAAGGCAAATCTAAAGGCCATTAGCGTTATCGAATATTTCTTGTCGCACGGTACTCACTTTTTCCCTATGCAACTTTGAGGCCCGACAGAGAATGGCTGGAAAACGTCTTTCGCATCTTCATCAAATTGCGAGTCTACTCCGAGCCATCTTTGGGGGAGAAACTCGGCCGGTCTTGTGAAATTGCTTTCACTGCGATATGCGCTCCAATGGCTAACGTTGACAACAGTCTGTAGATCTTAGTACGCCGACTTGGCCCTTGGATCATTTTATCAGAAGCTCACCTTTTCGGGTATAAGAAAGCCATCGATTACGGCTCCTCCGGTATCAGTCTCTCTTGGAAATCCGTTCGTGATAGGGGGGGAAAGTCGAAGAGTCTCTTGGATCACAGCTTGAAGATAGACTAGCTTGTTTATAGATGAGACATCTATGTCATGCTCATACTGGAAATTGGCGTGGAGCTCATTGATCAGTTTATCCATCTTGCCGGGGTGTTGCAATAACAAATAGGTGGCTGAAGTCAAAGCTATTGAAGAGGTTTCTCCTCCAGCGAGTATCAAGATACTAGCTTGCTGTTCAACTTCCTCATTTGTAATGATACCACTATCTCTGGCTTCGATCAACGGATGAATAAAGTCCAATCTATCTATCCGCCGCTTCATGCGACGCTTCACCTTTTCCGCTGTCAACTTGCCGTGGTCTTCCTTTTGTTTGATGAGCGATGAAGGTATCAAAGTCGCAAGAAGTTTGTTAAGGGGGCGGAATCTGTGAACCACCTGGAGTAATGTAGCGATATAGAAATAGTCTACCACAAACTGAACCCACTCATGGTAAGCAGATGCCTCCAAGCAGCCAAAAGATTCCCCGAAAGCAAGATCACCAATCAGATCAAAAGTGATATAGTTATACCAAAGTCTTAAATCTAATTGCTGACCTTGAGTAGCATGCTCCTGTAGTTGATGCAAGAAAAGATCAACGTTCTTCTGCAATATAGGCTCTTGTAATGCCAGAGCTCGAGGTGAAAATGCCGGATTCATAGCCTTCCTGAGTCGCGCATGGTTTTCGGTATCAGCCATTGTCAAGGTCTGTTTATCTACCAACATATCATTGAAAAATGTCTTGTCTCGGGGGAGTGGCGGACTTCCATTGCGTCTGGCATAGATATCATTCCAAGCGGCCGACGAGATAAAGGATAGTTCATTCGGACTTATCCGAACGACTTTGCCATACTGTTCGTGGGCTTTCTGGGTGAAAAGATGATATGTTCCATTCAATTGAGCAAATGCCACGGGGAATAGCGATGCTGCATAGAGCGTAGGCCCCGGAAACTTGGCCAATGGATGCAAATAGATATTATAGAAAATCTTCATAGCAATTGCGAGCACAGTCTGTCATTCAATAAATAATTAATAGATGTGTATCGAATTTGAACGGGAACTACAACTCACCAGCGACAGAAAAAACGACAACCAAGCTGTAGCAGGCTTGTCAACACTTGTTATCTGAATTTCCCTGAAAATCGACATTGTGTTATCTACCATATCTTCCACATTCAATGTTACCCACAAATTCTTTATAAATGCTGGAGTCGTTGGGAACTTGAAGAAGCTCACTGCATCTGACTCAGCCTTGGACTAATTTCCATAGCAATATTCTATACCAGACAATATTGTCCCATTTGGGAAAGTGAACTAAATCTAAGCGAACTTCGACATAGACTTGTATAATGGCGGGGTCTCGAAGATTAGCTTAATTTGGAGTTCACCATGTCGCTTGCATGTCTAGCGCTTACTATGGCTTGCCAAGGTTGTTGTTTGTCTAATATTATTCGCACATACTAATACTAGTAAATATTGACCATAAAGTGGCTGACTACCAATAGCGTTTCTACTAGTTACACCTTACAATGTGCATTCATGGAAACTCAGAAAGCTTAAGCTAAAGACTCATCGCGTTAGAAGATACCATGTGAGCAAGCTTTTGTACCGAACAAGTCATCCAAAGCATCCAATAATCTGTGCAAATATCACATGACAAATGAACAAGTAAAAAATACGCCCTCCAGGCACCAGAAAAATATGCAATAAAGACATAATGCGCCAATGTTCAGAAACCCAAATTCCATAGATAATAACTCACCCATATCCAGCGAGAGGTGCAATTAACCTCGAAATCATGACAAATTATTGTAAACTACCAGCAAACTTGATTGAACACGTAAAAGAAACACTCAAGGCATGCAATTTTCGATGAGAAAATCATCGACAAGAAAAGATAGGGAAGGTCTTGCGATCTTGGATGTTGAGGTGAAATTCGAAGATTCCCTCCAATGTCGCAACATACCTATTGAGATATTAGATAAAACTGGCGCTATCACCGGGATTGAATTCACTTACAATGTTCTTCCATCAATTCCCCAGCCTACTCCAGCAGTGGAATCGGGTTCCTCGGCACCCGAGCCATGAATCAAACTTCGTTCAGGGAGTTCGCTAATGACATTTCGTACCCACGCAGAGTTCGCCTGTTCAAGACCTGCTATCTGCCGATGTAAGGTTTCCCGCTCCGACGAACGCACATGGTCTCGTTCCGCCGAACGCTCCTGTGCAGCATTTGCCATGCGGCGCTGACGCCGAAGACGCTCCGCTGCGACATTGGCCCTGATCTCGTATGTAGATATCCGAGAAGGGTCTAATCTTCTATCCCGCGCTAAGGATTCGATCTGTGACAAGCGCTCAGGTCGCCGCGGAATAGAGCTTGATCGTTGAGGTCGTCGACGAGACGTCTCGGTTGTGAATTCATACTCGGTATTAGGTCCAGGTGGATCGGCCGGCCTTGGTGGTAGATCACGAGATTGGGAATCATTGTGGAGTTCATCCGGATCAGCGGTCACTCGGGCCATAAGATCCGCTTGAATTGATGTCAGCTCGGATTGTGGAGATGAAGTCCACCGGTGCGAGCTTGATTGTCGATCTTGACTAGCAGATCCAGGTGATCTGTTGCCCTGGGAAAGAATTATTGATCCCTGTCGTCTTGGTTGGAAGGAAGAACGCACATGTCCAAGCCGTTCCAGGTGGGCATCCACAGTAGGGTCAACGGCATTGTATGAATATCGAGGTGAAGTAGGACGGGATGTGTGGGTGGCGCCATCTGTGGAACCGTGATGGCGTGTACGAGCCGTTAATTGAGGGTGCAAGCCAGCTCTAGATGGTCGGTCTGGTCGGTCTGGCCGTTCAGTGAAACTTTCCTCTGCCCGTGCTGTCCATCGTGCAGTGTTGAGGAAATCCAGAATCAGTCTCTCACGATCACCAAGATCTTGGATTAGGGAATCGCGTGAAGAAGAGGCCCCGTTGCCATCTCCAATGCGTTCATTCAGAGGATCGTCAGCATCGGTTTCAGCTCGGGATGCGAACTCGAGGCTCTCATCGTCCGAAAGGCTCACGTCGGGATAATCGAGCAGTCGCTCCGTATGAACTTTTTGCATAAATGGCTCGTTGGTATCCAGGTGCAAGGTTTGTCTTCGCAGGAAGGCTTGACGAACATCGGCCACGCCGGCTCGGCCACGTCCTTCCAACCAAACCAACAAATCCCATGGCTCAGGGGAGAAGGCCATACAGCGTACCGCGCCCCCCTCGGAAGAAGGTCGAGTAGCCGGAAATTGACAGAGGATAGGCGTCTCGTTTTCTGAATATCGCATAGGACTGCGAAGGAGCTCTGCATCTAGGACCGTGACAAATCCGGACTGGGATCCGATGGCACATAGATGACTGGATGGGGAGAAAGCTATTGTGAAGCAGCACGCATCATCCACTTTCGATCCAATGTCCATTTCAACACATCGAGATAGCTCCCACTCCCATGTCATGATCTTCTCGGTATCCTTCTCCTTTGACGATGATAGCTCCCGGTCTCGAGTGATGTTATAGAAGTACGCCCGGTTTTCATCTCCCACGGCAGCGAGCAAGGTATGGTCTGGCGACACGACTGCATAGTTCATGCAGAATGGATGGTGGAAGACCTTGACAACCACGGTATGGGTGAGTGAATAGACCGTGACCGTTCGGTCGTTGTTACTATAAACTAAGATCAGTTATGCAAGGGGTATGTGATCTATAAACGAAATCATACCTTAATATCATTACATCCTCGGGAGCAGCATCCTTTTCAGTTCCGGGAAATCTATGGATAGTGACCGAATTCACGATACTTCCTCCGAATTTATGACGCTCGAACTCTGGCCACAGTCGTCTTGTGGGATGTCGAGCCGACGATGGACCGTCGGTCGAGCTTTCTGGTGTGAACAACTGTGAAGACGGATCAAAGCCCACGGGTAGAGCACTATCCACATCTGCTGGTACGTGTGCTGGAGGATATCCCTCGTGGGCCTGTAGGTCACTTTCATTAAGCTTCAGAAAAGCGCATTCTCCATTCTCGGGGCCCCCCACTACGATCCACCCATGGCCGGCCGCTAAGCATCGTGGTTCGAACGGGATAACGGCGATGTCCTCTCTTTTCTGTGCAGATATGTGAATCGAATACACTATTCTTTCGACGACAACATAGATGCGATCGGGATCGGCAGTACTGATGTAATGGCGGAGCTGGTTGTGACTAACCGTTCAATGGTGTTAGCTAACTACAAGGCATATCACCACAGAAAGAGCGGATATACGGACAAGTTGGGGATTCTGAAAGGGAAAAAGCGCCGTTTTGTCGGAAGAATGAGAGACTCGGTTGGGCGATGTCTAAGACAGTTAGAGACGTAAATATTAACGGTCGCTAGAGGCGGGGGATAAGAAAAGAGGAGAAGGGGAGGGGGAAAGGAATGCTATGATCGGAGGACTCACGGGATCGAGTCCGATGTCATCTTGAGTTGCTAATCCGAGCACATTTCTCCCTTTCGATAATAAGATAATAAGATGAACCAAGAGATACAAGGGCACGAAACAGCCCAGAATGATCTTTTGAGAGTGCGTTGTCCACGAGAGCTGAGGTCGCATGCGCTTTCAAACGGATGACGTAAGACTTTGGAGCTCTAAGCCGGGGGGAGCCAAAGCCCACGAATGCGGTGGTTGCGCCGAAAGCGACGGTGGCGGTACACTTAAGTTTGAGTTGTTCAATTGTTTTGAAAATGAATGAGGTTTCAGATAAATGGATAAATAAGATGGTTAAGTAAACAGTCGAGGTCTATGTATCTTTAAATTGGATTTCAAAATCCAGAGATTTTTAGAGTCTCTATGCGGAAATAATATATAAAGTCGAGCCGCATCATAGAAGACCACCCCTCAGCCTGAATGAGGTCTACAGTACCTACTAGGTAATACTACTAAGTATGATTTCCCACTAGATTGAGTTGGGAAATATCGAATGCCCCAAGCATTGCAGGGGCACGCCACGTCCGGCAGTCTACCGTAGTCAAGTCGGAGTCCAATTTATACTCCAGCCATCGATATCTCAACCAAAGGACTCGTCCTCTTCTCAATGAAGTCGAGGCACCGAGGGAGAAGGGTCATACGACAGCTAGCTCCGGTGGATACTTCTTGTACACAAATACAAGTTCCCAAGTTCCAATAATCTTGTAGACACCGAGTGCCGGATTGTTGGGTAGGTGAATCGTCAACGAGGCCGGAATCGCGTAGATCGGGGAGGCTTGCCGGTTGACCGAGGCAATTGCCGTGGAGGGACTATGGTTAGATCACAGATTCTTGCTACAGCTCACCTCCGTATGATGGAAAAGCTGAAGGAAACAAAAAGAAAGTGATAGAAAGGCATACTCCCTCACTCCATTGAATACAGTAATAATTAACCATACTGTAAACAGTTAATGTACTGTAGAAGATCGGAGAGTCGGCCGGTTAAAGCTGGAGCTTTCCAACTTCATCATCGGGCGGTGAGACCGGGACGGGGCGCCACGTTGATTGGCCGGTCCCGTGATTCCACGCAGTTCGACGACTTGCCGACCTTCTCCGTCCAGTTTTTCTCCCTTTCCTTTCCTTCTTCTCTACAATCTTCTCCATCTCCTTTCTTCTTCCCTTCCCTCCCTCCCCTAATCCACTCTGCGATTGAGTCGTCGAGTGTCTTCCTCTTTTCTATTTTCTGTATTACTTAATTTACCTCACAATGTTTGCTTCTCGCATTTCTCGCGCGGTATGTAATCCTTTCCCGCCGGGGAAAAAAAACCTTTTCCAAAAGGTCACGCGTCGCGAAACAATTTCATCTAACTTGCATTCAATATAGCTCCCCCGCGCTACTCTCGCTGCTCGCGCCCCTACCTCCAGAATCCCCAGCACTGCTTTCCGCCGATGGAACTCGACAGAGGGTGGCGAGGAGAAGGTGAAGGGCCAGGTCATTGGTATTGATCTGGGTAAGTGACACACGACCTCAAGGTACCCTGGTTTATCCGTTTTGACCATTGCTAACATTCATGAATTATAGGTACCACCAACTCTGCTGTCGCTGTCATGGAGGGAAAGTCCCCTAAGATCATTGAGAACGCTGAGGGTATGTGAAAATTTTTTCCCCTTCGAACAGGCCAAGTCACCAGCTCCAATCGCTGGAATACTTGGTCAATTCATCAAAAGTGTTTTTTTCTAGAATTGAAATCGCTAACTAACTATCTCTACAGGTGCCCGTACCACTCCTTCCGTCGTCGGTTTCGCCGAGGATGGCGAGCGTCTCGTTGGTGTTGCTGCCAAGCGTCAGGCCGTTGTCAACCCCGAGAACACTCTCTTCGCTACCAAGCGTCTCATCGGTCGCAAGTTCACCGATGCTGAGGTCCAGCGTGACATCAAGGAGGTTCCCTACAAGATTGTTCAGCACACCAACGGCGACGCCTGGGTTGAGGCCCGTGGCCAGAAGTACTCTCCCTCTCAGATCGGTGGTTTCGTCCTGAACAAGATGAAGGAGACCGCCGAGGCCTACCTCAGCAAGCCCGTTAAGAACGCCGTCGTTACTGTCCCTGCCTACTTCAACGACTCTCAGCGTCAGGCCACCAAGGATGCTGGTCAGATCGCTGGTCTGAACGTCCTCCGTGTCGTTAACGAGCCCACCGCTGCTGCCCTTGCCTACGGTATGGAGAAGGAGACCGACCGCGTTGTCGCCGTCTACGATCTCGGTGGTGGTACTTTCGATATCTCCTGCCTGGAGATCCAGAAGGGTGTCTTCGAGGTCAAGTCCACCAACGGTGATACTCACCTGGGCGGTGAGGACTTCGATATCACTCTGGTCCGTAACATTGTCGAGAACTTCAAGAAGTCCACCGGCATTGACCTGTCTGGTGACCGCATGGCCATCCAGCGTATCCGTGAGGCTGCCGAGAAGGCCAAGATTGAGCTGTCCTCTTCTCTGCAGACTGAGATCAGCCTGCCCTTCATCTGCGCTGATGCTTCCGGCGCTAAGCACATCCAGGAGAAGATGACCCGTGCTCAGCTCGAGTCCCTGGTTGACCCCCTCATTAGCCGCACCACCGAGCCCGTCCGCAAGGCTCTGAAGGATGCCAATCTCAAGTCCTCTGACATCCAGGACATCATCCTGGTCGGTGGTATGACCCGTATGCCCAAGGTCACCGAGTCCGTCAAGTCCATGTTCGGCCGTGAGCCCTCCAAGTCCGTCAACCCCGATGAGGCTGTCGCCATCGGTGCCGCTGTTCAGGGTGCCGTCCTGGCTGGTGAGGTCACTGATGTCCTGCTGCTCGATGTCACTCCCCTGTCCCTCGGTATCGAGACCCTGGGTGGTGTCTTCACCCGTCTGATCAACCGTAACACCACCATCCCCACCAAGAAGTCCCAGACTTTCTCCACTGCCGCGGACATGCAGACCGCTGTCGAGATCAAGGTCTTCCAGGGTGAGCGTGAGCTTGTCAAGGACAACAAGATGCTTGGCAACTTCCAGCTTGTTGGCATTCCCCCCGCTTCCCGCGGTGTTCCCCAGATCGAGGTCACCTTCGACATTGATGCTGACTCCATCGTCCACGTCCACGCCAAGGACAAGTCCACCAACAAGGACCAGTCCATCACCATTGCCTCCGGCTCCGGTCTCTCTGACGCCGAGATCCAGAACATGGTTGATGACGCCGAGAAGTACGGTGAGCAGGACAAGGAGCGCAAGCTCGCTATTGAGGCTGCCAACCGTGCCGACAGCGTTCTGAACGACACCGAGAAGGCCCTCAAGGACTTCGAGGACAAGCTCGACAAGGCTGAGGCTGACACCATCCGCGAGAAGATTGCCACTCTCCGCGAGTTCGTCGTCAAGAACCAGTCCGGCGAGGGTACCGCCACCGCCGAGGAGCTCAAGGAGAAGACTGATGAGCTCCAGACTGCTTCCCTGACTCTGTTCGACAAGATGCACAAGGCCAACAACGAGCAGCAGCAGCAGCAGCAGCAGGGTGAGCAGGGCGAGAACAAGCAGTAAACACTGTCTTCGTTTTCTAATCTGTTATAACCCTGGTCACTTGACTGTGGCCTCTGTATTTTTTTTAAACGCCATTTTCATTTGTTTTCTTATTCTCCTGTTTCGCATCAACTGTACACATATTTTCAATGCCCTCTATCCCCCTTCTTGTTCTGGTGTATCGGTGTTTTATTACCAACTTGTACGATCTATTATTTTTATTTCTCTTTCTTCTTTTGCCCATGTACCCCTCTGGCGACTCTTGAAAGTGTGACCAGAGAGAGTATGCCGGGATTGTCTACCATTGTATCTAATGACATTACGGCAAGGGGGCACCAAAAAAGGTTGCGGGCTTTTGGCTATCTGGTGCATGTGACAATAGAAATCGGACAATTCTCCTCTCGCTTTTCCTTTTGGTTTACCTGCATTTATTTCATGGTACTGTAGTTCTGTAAACAAGGTTGTTTGATCCTCCATTCGTAAGTTCTAAGATTATATGTAAGAGCGTTATGGGGTCAGCCGCTACGCATGACGGGCCATGCAATCAATCAGATCGTCCTGTTGGAATCCAGGATAGGAGCCACTGAAGATGACTACATAGACCAACTTAAGCCTGACATACTGCATAGTGTTGAGAAGAGGACAAATGATAAGCAGTTGCGGCTGTGTGCTGTTCAGTCCCGACTGTAACCTGCACGCCGATTCATCTGTTGTGCTGCAAATTGTACATGGGGCTTGTCTCCGTGCGTTGGGACACTCGACATCTACTGTACCTAGGCACTGGACAGTACTGTATGTACATTCATCTGTATGACAGTTGGCCTCCCCACAGAACATCTTTGATCAGCAAAAAACGTCAGTGCCGCCAATGGCAAGGTATAATTGATAGGTCAGAATAAATAAATAGTATGTCTGACACACGAGCCCAGCCGCTCAATAATCCAATCTATTTCAAGCTGAGTCTCGGACAAGGTTGCGCGCGCCCTGCAAGGTAAACTAGTCGAGCTAGTTAGATGGACCAATCGCCTCTAGAGCCTTGATTCCTTGCATTAATGCGGTTGCGGGTCCACTTGAGTATTCATTTGAGGCGAAAAAACCGGAGAAGGGCGATGGTTGTTATTCCTCGGTGGAAGTCCGATTGTTTCAATTATGTGTAAAGTAAATTGGCCATGCACATCGAATATTTTCTGTAATGATCAAATGTAGCTCTTTTAGCCGCCAAAGATTTTCGTTCTGCTCCTACGCTAGTGTACTTAGTACATATACAGCGTACAGTAGTAGACCTTTTGACCAAGTATCGCATGGAAAGACTATATCTTCACTAAATCTTGTTTTTGTTGAACTTCGCCAAGAGAACGTCAAAAGTCCCATTTTAGTCAAAGCATATGTACTTGCTAGTAGTCATGTACATATAGAGTACTATTCTGTAGTAAACAGCCAAGATGATTGATTAGGGGAAGCGGAAATGCACAATTCAACCTATCCTGGGACCAATCTGAACTCGAGCTGCCAGTGCCAGAATGAAGCAATGCTGCAAACCCTCCTGCAACGGCGCGCTCGACGAGCAAATCATCGTTGTACACACCAGTTGGGCTTCAAAGTGGGTCTCTTTTGCAATAATGATGTTTGTGAATTACGAGGCCTAAGATCCGGTCTGACTGAAGTGGAGAGAGAGCGAGAGCGGAAAAGGGAAAGGGATGAAGAAATTGAAGCCCCCCCCCCGGGCTCAACAGAATCAATCATTGAGGGAAGATGTTTTCATTTGACCCTTTTTGCTTTCCCCCCCTGCATTCAAATCACCGAATACTGTACTACATAGTAAATAAAGTAATTAGCTGTATATGTATGCATACACATACGAAGTAATGAATATCCTGATTGTCAAGATCGGTTCCAAGGAACCGTAGTATGAAGTATGGAGTAGTATACTCCATTCAGGATACATACTTGATTCCAAGAACAAAGGACTTCAGTACACAAAGAAAGTCGAAATTTCTCACTGGATGAGACGTGCGATCATTCGTCGATCATCGTGAGACTTGTGAGACCGTCCACCTTAGCGCGCCCCTAGTGCAGTGTTGGATTATTCCCATCTTGTCTCCACCCGGAAGAAAAATCAAACTCCCCTCTGTTACGACGTCTTACCCAAAACTCTTCCTCATATCCCCATATAAACTACACTACAATGCAGGCCCTGGCGTCTGCTCCATTCGCTTGCTTTCTTGAGAAAGTCATTTGACCTCGACCCATAATAAATTAGCTGAATCCCTGGAGGGGCCAGAAGTATTTCCTTTCCTTTTCCAGCCTGGTAAGGCGGAGCCACTTGGCACGCTTGGAGCAAACCAATTTCCCAACTCCGTATAGATTTCTCATTCGCATCATCGATTCGGCCTCTGGATGTGGTTGAGGCATTGTGGTGGATTTCAAAAGTAATTTCTCCCAATGTTTATTATTCTTGATGACTTTACAGATTACATTCTGGGTACTCTGTATGGAGTACCTTTCCACGAGTTCATTTGGATTGCCGAAGTGGGCACCTTTCTCCAGCCAGACTTTTTTTTTAACTCCCCCCCCCCTCCCAATTATTGTGATTGTTTGGGTCAGGAACCCGTAAACTGCAGAAGGAGATTTATGAATACAGTACTTTTTTCACCCACATCAACATGTACTATGTACAGCACACATATAGTACAATAATCAATAGTCCGATGTTGCATTGCAATAATCACATTGAAAGGGATAAAGTACAGTACTTCTTCAGCCTGATACTCTTCTATAGTACTTCTCCGAATTCCGAGTTTACTACGAATACAGCCGAACAGGCCGATGACCCTGGGCGATGTGGTACCGATGTATTCCGGCCACTAGACAAATCGTGTAACTCTTTACAAGGCCGGAAGAAATGATCATTCTGCAGCTCCACTTAGGACCACATTTCAACGATTCCAGTAACTTCGACTGGGGCCTTTCTCCTGCGTTACCTAATGATCTCCCGCCATGGACATCGCGTCTTGGCAGATGACGGTAGATCTGTGGGTTTCCATTGGCAGTCCAGACCGGAATTCACAAGAGCTTCCTTAAGCTAATTTACCCAGTACGGATGTACTCCATCTGAAAGTTCCATTAGAGTGTACAATCCCCCCCCAGAAAGGTAATTTATTGAAGGATCAATGGTTCATGATTTCTGTCTCCGAGGAGCTCCTCCATGATGGTGTCATTGTACTCCGTAGTGGGAATTTGCAATATACTGTTCCCGATCTTCCCTTTTTTTTGCTTATCAGACAGTGCAAAATGTGAATGATGGATTTAATAAATTGATACTCAATATTTGCTTTAATTGACTGATTCATCCTGCGGTGTACCTCTGGCTGTCAAGTGTAAACAGTAGTCAGACATGGCGTTTTGAGACTCATCACTTCCGACCAATTTCAGTTGACCTATGAGCTACTGACCCCTGATGCGGGTATAATCCTGATGTGTCTACTCCATACATACACAAAAATCCACCGCTCTCTTTAGGGGTATGAATTTGTTGGTGTCTTGGGTGTGTTCCCTGGTACGTGAAGTACACCCACTGGTGTACCTGAGTCCGGTGGAGACAGACAAGCGGGTCAATGAAATTGGGACTGAAAAATAGAAAAGAGATGAATTGATCAGGTTTACTGCTGTAGTGTTCGTAAATAATTCATCTAGTATAGACATTCATACTGTATGAACATACGGTACATTAAACACAGGACTTTAACAGAACACTCAATGTCCGGTATTGCCCTAAAGTCAAAGTGTATGAATTATGGAGTACGGAGTAGGGATTTGCATTTTCAATCTCCAGGAAATGAGGAGTTGTGATTGTTGTGATTTGATTACATCGGGTCACTAGCGCTAAGCCAATCCATGGAATGACCGGCCAGTCATCGTCCACTGACCGTATGCTCCCAAACTGGTTTTGCTTCATGCTAGACGCACTAGGAGGGTCACAAAGTATGATGATACGCCCATCCTGGCTAGCCCTTCTTTGATGAACAAATGATCTAATTCCCAGATCGCGATACGAAGTCAGAAAGTACCATCCTGTTGGTACATGTCCATACATACACCACTTTTGTGTGTACCGAGTACCCTTCCATTCTCTCCAACAGACTGTCCAGCCATCAAGCCCCCCTAATCAATGGCGGATCCCTTACTCGCCCGTTACGGGCATTTTTAGATTTTCGAGATAACGGGGGTGCAGCCCAAGGGTCGCGCTAGTGGATATTGTCATTTCTTATTTGGATTTATTTAATTGGAAATTCTTATTTTACTATTCTTATAATCGATGGGGTTTGATGGGGACGTCTGGATGTCAATCCTTCCCTAACCGTCGGTCCATAGATCGGGTATGGGTCTCTTCTGTCTCTTGTCTCATTGGCACCCACCCAAACTCCTGCTTTTGCTTCTGCTCTTAGCTTCTTCTTCTTCTTCTCTCTTT